>NPIE01001361.1_pt1 | contig 211622 bp, 186 predicted proteins | sample 8637661 | NCBI WGS metagenome assembly NPIE01 (sample SAMN07420842, study PRJNA396082) | bioreactor metagenome | isolation source: sample BA12 brine-fed electro-methanogenic bioreactor BA | place: Japan: Kochi | collected 2016-12-09
CCAGAAGGATTCGTCCTTGATCTCGAAGGGCACGTCCAGCCGCCAGCCGTCCGTCCCACGTTCAATCCAATGTTTAGCGACCTCAAAAAGAAAAGCCCGCACCTGGGGGTTGTCTGTGTTGAACTGGGGCAAGGCGGGCAGGTTCCACCAGCAAGAATAATTGGGTTTGCCCTGATAGGCGTTCATGGGGAAACCGTAGACATCAAACCAATCGAGGTAGGGGGATTTCTCGCCGTTTTCCAGGATGTGATTGAATTGAAAAAAGCCCCGGCTGGCGTGATTGAACACGCCATCCAGGACCACCCGGATATCACGGCGGTGGGCTTCCTCCAGTAATTTGAAGAAGACGTCGTTGCCGCCCAGGATGGGGTCCACGTGGTAGTAGTCGTAGGTATGATAGCGATGGTTGGCAGCGGAGGCGAAGATGGGGTTGAGGTAGATGGCGTTGATCCCCAGGTCCTGCAGGTAATCCAGCTTTTCATAGACGCCCAGCAGGTCGCCGCCCTTGAAGCCGGTGCGCGTCAGGGGCGCATTCCAAGCTTCGAGGTGGGTGGGTTTTTCGAGGGAATCGGATTTGGCGAAGCGGTCGGGGAAAATCTGGTAAAAGACGGCGTTTTTGACCCAATCGGGGGTGTGCGTCAGTCCGGTCATAAGGGGAGCTCCTTGTGATTTTCAGTTGCAGATTTCATTTTACCATTGAAGGCTGAGCGGGGGGCGAGGTGGGTTTTATGGCGCTTTATGCGGGACGATATTCAGGGTCGCTTTTCCAGTTTTGCGGGTTGGTATCGATATATTTCAAAATCCGCTCAAAATCCGTTTCATCCCGGATGACATGCTCGTAATAATTCCGCTGCCAAATGATGCGATTTTCATATCCCCTGATGTTGTGAATTTTTCTTGTCACAGCGGATTTAAACGACCCCACAATTGCGCCGAGTGAATGCGGCTTTACACCGTGGGGGTAATCCTTACTTTCATCGCGTAGGGGCGAGGCACGCCTCGCCCGTACGGAAGAGGTTTGAATGACAATCACACCATGCACATGATTGGGCATGACCACGAGGGACTCATTGGCGACATTCGGAAAATGGTCGGGAATTTCCCGCCATGTTTCATAGACAATTTTTCCGATATCACTCAACTCAACACAGCCATCCGTGACCTTTCCAAAGATGCACAAATAACGATGCGCCACAACCGTCACGAAATACGCGCCGGGGTGGGCGTAATCATAATTCGGCAGGCGGATGGAGCGACGTTGGGGGATGTTTTGATGGTGTTCCATGAAGAGGATTATAAACCGATTTGTGTTGGTTAATGTGGTCTGTTTTGTTATGGAGAATTTGTTTTGTGGGTGTGATTAGGCGGGCGAGGCACGCCTCGCCCCTACGGATGTGTCAAATGATTTTGTTGACAGGTGGGGGTGTGGGGGTTAAGCTTAAGCCTGGGAATGGCGAGGTCCCGGTGGGCCTCCCGGTCTTCAAAATCGGTGTCGGGTCGCTTTGCGAGCCGTGGTGGGTTCGACTCCCATCCATTCCCGTCTGAGATGGGCTTTACTCTCACGGGGGATTTCTACGGCGATGAGCCGGAAGGCGTGTAGGTCACATGTGGCGAAGCCCACGTGACAAAATTGGATTAAATTCAAATTGAGAATCTCAAGTACTATAGCCCTTGAAAATTAGGCAATAGAAGAATCGGGAGGAAATAATAATGAATTTGCTGTCATGCAGGTTCGGGCACTTTGTGCTCAACCGGCGGCCCATGCCGCTCGGCACTGCGCTGATGTGCCTTGGGGGCATTCAGCTTGTCACCATGCATGACCTACATGACGGCTATCACCTGGGGGAGGGCAGCCCGGAGGGGTTTTACCGCGGCTTGGGCTTCGAGCCCACCGGGGATTTCTACGGCGATGAGCCGGAGGTGAAGTTGGAGATAAAGGGGCAATGATGAGTGTCACGCAAGCTTATAGGTCACGTGTGGCGACGCCCACGTGACGAAATCGGAGTAAAATTATTTAAGAATATTCTGGTGTGTGATTTTCTTAAATTATAGCAATAGAAGAATTGGAAGAATTTAATAATGGATTTCTTTGAGCCCACTGGAGATTTTTACGGGGAAGAGGCGGAACTGTAGTTATCTTCTTATTTACGAAAATATTTCTATCCCAAACACAGTATTTCTGATAAGTCTAAATAGTTGATATTAATTCCTAAGTTGAACAGATATCATTTATCCTTTTTTGTTATTAATTAAATTTTTGTATTTATTTTTATAATCAAATAGATATTCGCGCAAAATTCCAATTTCTTGCTCAACTGCTTCTTCGTGTTCTTTTATTTCTTTTAATTTCTTTAGTCGGTCTTTTGTATATTTAATTTTCTTTTCAAAAGATTCTATTCTTATTTGCCTTGCATAATTAAAATTGTCAGGAAATCGTTTTCTTATAACATCTGTCATATTCTTGTAAAATCTATCCTCGTTAAATTCCAAGAAACGAACAGCTTTTATTCTTTCATTCTCATCACCAGAATTTAATTTGATATGGCGTAAATTCGCATCGGATTTTATTTTTGGGACAATAGCGTCCAAAACTTCGGGAATTCCCATTGTCATTGCTTCATCTCGATATTTTAAACCTAAATTTGTGTAATAATTGATTATTACTTGGTCATCGTTATCAGTGTGAATATTTGACCAATATAACCTAGAAAGCGTTTGGTGATGTCCTTTAAAACCTATTAGGATATCAGTCAATTGTATAAGGGCTCTATGAGGAATAATAACACCTTCTAAACCGCTGACTTGAATATACTCAATCATTTTCATTAATTTATAATCGGAGGATACTAATAATGATCTAATCTTATTTTTAGAATCAAAATGAAGTTGACATATTTGCCTTGCTTCATGTTCTATCAGTATTTGATCCTTATTAAATATATTTTCTTGACTATAAGCTTTATTTAATTGATATTCGATTTGTGTATATTTTCGGGTTTCCTCATCACTTAAGAATTCGAATATTTTAACAATAATATTAAATTTCTTTGATAAATACTCATATAGTTCTTTTTCGTTTGTGTATGGTGCATACTTATCAATATAAGTTTGAAATGTTAACATTTTGTTTTGTTGAGTTGATCCCCAAAAGCCTGCTAAAAATACATTGATATTTTCTGGTTTATACATTTCAACATCTTTTGCTAATGTTTCTCTATCAATATAGAAATTTTGATATTCTCGTATAGCTTTTTTTCTATGCGATATTATTTCATTAGAAAATGATTCTGATATGATAATTTTGATTTCTGAACCCGATTCTATAGAGGCTTTCCTCAGTTTATTTATTGTATTCATGTATAATGCCTGATAGGGATGACCATGCACAATTGCAGGCATAAGATAATTTGCATCCAAATAAATAATTTCTGGGATTACATCTTTTCGAATTATTGTTTCACATGGTGAATTAAGGATAAGGTGAATTCCAAAGGAAATTCGTCCTAATTTTGATAATACTTCACTTTCGGACTTGTCTGGGTTTTGGAAAAGATCATAACAAGAATTTACTAATATCTTCTTGTATTCCTTATTAGAATTGGAAATAGACTTGTTTATAATTCTTGTTATTGTATCTTTTACATCGGGTAATCCATTTTCTGAAGATCCGGCATAATGGGCACCTAAATCCCATCCCCTTAAGAGCAATACTTTTTCTATAGTTGAACTAATTACATTCTTTAACGATGCAATATCTAATTTCCCTTTTCTTATTATTCCCCTATGTATAACTCCATCTGTAAGAAGTGAAATTGCTTTGGTAATGCTTTTATTGGGTTTTGCTAAAGATTTTATTGTGTCTTTTTCAGGAATAATTAATTCTCGATTTATTAACTCAGTGATCCTTAGATTCGTTAGTTCTTCAATTTCGGAATATGGAACCTTTAATAAGTTCGCTAATTCTTTTATAATCATTTCTTTTGATTTATTTTCATTGCCAATAATTCCTAAAATTAATCCATCAAACGTAATATCACGAAGTGGCGCAGATATATCCTCCCCTAATTGTATTCTTGCATATGATGTTGCAATAAATTCTTTGATTATTCTTATTGGATAAACCTGTTCCTTTTTTGGAACTAATTTACTGTCTTCAATTTTTTCTGCTGCTATTTCTATACCATTCCATAACGACTCATATTTTCTGAATGTTGAAGTTTCTATTTCTAACTGTAGTAATTCATCTATTAATTTTTTATTTTTTTCTCCATGAGGAATTAATGCTGAATGTTCATTTGGAGAATAATCTTTGAATCTTTTTTTGATTGTTTTCAAAATTTCCATTATAGCCGGATCATAAAATGAGAAACCTAAAAATAAACATGAGTTTCCAGTATATATATGTCGTAAGAAATCTAAATAATCACTTCTTGAACGTAAGTTATCATAATCTTCTTTTGATAGTATGATTTTTTCTGGAATATCATATTGACCATGTATTCTAGCTATATAGAAACAATCTAAATAAGGAGCTCTTTTCAACGTGTCATTGCATAATTCAATAGTTCTAGAAGTCTCATTATTAACTTTGCAATATGCATCTAATAATGTAGTATCATAATTTGTTGTAACTATCTTTGTAAATGGCAATGAGACAAGGCGAGAGAGTTTATCAGTGTTTGGAGGGCTGTCTAGGAGTTCTTCAATCACTGAATACTTTTTATGTTCAGTAACAAGAGGAGTAAGCTTATAAATACTAGCTGCTTCACAATAAAAACATTCATTGATGAAATTTAACATAGCAGAATATGAATTAGGATCATTGCTCTTTATATTTTCAGCAAGATTAATTAGAAATTCTTTCCAATCAGGGAGTCCTGCGTGAACACTAACCCCTGCACCTGCAAATAAAGTTGGGTTTCTTTTGGTTCTAAAAAAGTCTATTATATAATCTGAAATTTGATTTGTATTTAATATCATACATTCTCCCTATATTCAGATATTAATTTTGGATAAAAAAGTATACAACCAAAATTTATCGTATAGAGATTCATTATATCATTTTTTTGTAAGTAAATAGAATTAAATTATTATGATTAGGCAATATCAAGGAAATCTACAAAATAGTTAATGTCTAGCTAATTTGAATCATTCTGCATATCAAGCGTGATCAATCAATGTTAAATCCTTACAAGGTTTTAACTCTCACATCATCAAAACCCCCTATAAAATCAGTGCTATAATCATCACGGCAAATCAACACATCAAAGGAGCATCATGCAACTTCCCAGTAACGTCAAAGACATCCTACTCAACCAAAAGACCATCCAACTGGCCACAGCGTCTGCCGATGGCATCCCCAACGTATGCCACATCGGTTGTAAACAGCTCCGCGAAGATGGCAAGATCGTCCTGATTGACAACTACATGAAGAAGACCAAGGCCAACGTGCTGGAGAACCCCCAGGTTGCCATCCTGCTGCGAGGAGAGGGAGCGTCCTACCAACTCAAAGGCACTTGCGTCTATGTGGATGAAGGGGAAGATTATGACGCGGCTTATCAGTGGTTCCGCACACTGACGGACAAACATCCCGCCAAGGGCGCGCTGATCATTGAAGTGACCGAGGTGTATGATTCCTCGGCCGGTGAGAACGCCGGAAAGAAGATCGCTTAGTTTTTCGTTTTGTTACGGAAATTATACAGAGCAAAGTGCCCCCAAGGGGCATTTTTGCATTTAAGGATGACTTACTCCTCCAGGATGATGTCCAGGCTGTGCAGCAGGGCAACGGCTTCCGGCAATGAGAACCGGGTCTGGTGCAGGGTGTTGTGCGCGGCGTTGATGGCGTAGCCGGTTGCGCGGGTGAAGTCCGCCTCCGTCAGGTCGCAGCCCACGAAGCACGTCCCGTCTAAGTCCGCGCCGTGGAAATCCGCGCGGGTCAGGTCGGCGCCCTCGAAGTCCGCCCCTCTTGCCCGGCAGTTTTTGAAGCCTGCGCCCTTTAAGTCCAGCCCGATGAACAGGGCATGATCCAGCAGGCAGTCCTCGAAATCCACTCGCTTGGGGGAGAGCAGGGAGTCCCTTTCCCAATCCGCGTCGCACCAGTTGACGCCCACCAGGCGGCAGCCCTTGAAGCGGGTGTTTTTGAAGCGCGTCCGGGGAAGTTTGATCAGGCTCAGGTCGCAGTCCGTGAAGATGCAGTTCTCGAAGCGGCATTGGCGCCACACGCTTTCCGCAAAATGGCCGTTCTCAAAGGTGCAGTCCTGAAAAGCGACCCCTTCCATCTGCGCGGCGGGGTCATGGACGTCTTTGAAGGTTTGATCCTCGTAGATGGATTGTTCAAAGTGGGTCATGTTTTTCTTCCTGTGGGTTTATCGCCAGTACAGGTTGGTCAGGTAAGTGTAATCCGTCCCGGTCAGGATGTTCTCGTCCAGCAAGACGAGCTTCTCACCTGTGGTCAGGTCCGTCAAATAGACGCTGACCCGATACTCGCCCTCTTCGGTTTGGTCGGTCAGGAACAGCAGGATTTGATTCCCGTCCGGCGACCAGGCGAAGCGGGGCTCCAGCGAGGCGCTGACGCCCTCCAAATCTCCAAAGTCATACAGGATGCCGTTGCCCAAATTCCATAAATAGGTCTGCAGGCGCAGGGAGCGCTCGTAATACTCACTGTAAACGTTGTAGACGATGAACAGTTTATCCCCATCGGGGGAGAAGGCGTAGGAGTCCACCTCAGGGTAGACTTCGAAGCCGGATTCAGCGGGGAAGTACAGGCGGCGCTGGGTGGCTGGGCCGCCGTCCGTCTCCTGGAGCAGGAGGTAGTAGATATGGCCGTAATTCTCCGGGGTGGCTGCAGCCGGGTCTAGGAAGGCCATCAGTTCGCCATCCGGGGAGAAGACCGGTTGACGGACGCCATCCATCGCGACGGGGTCAGCGTCAGCTTCCAGCTTGTAAAAGCCCTGGGACTGGCAGAAGTCCTTCCCGCTGCAAGAACCGGCTTCAAAGTACAGCGTGTCCGGATCGGGGAAGGGGAACAGGTTGAAGGCGTCCCCGGCATCGATTTGGATGGGGGCGCTTTTATCCAGGTAAATGATCTCGTCACCGTCCGTGGTCCAATACGCGCCCTGGCCGCCCTCATGGAGGAAGGTATCGCTGATCAGGTCAGCCGTTTCTTCTAATAGGTTGACCTCGAACAGATAGGGGCCGTGGTTGACCAGCAGTCGCGCCCCGTCGGCGCTGACATCCTGCAAATCATAGCCCTCGTCCAGGATTTGACTCAGGGTTTGCGATTCGACGTGATAGGCGTACACGCCGGAAGGTGTGACGACGCCGTCGCTGGACTGCGCCCTGCCGAAGAACACACAGCCGCCGGGGTCGCAACCGGGATCACTGACCTGGGGCTCGGGTGCGGCTGAAGTAGCGGTGGGGGTGGGGGAGGCTTCGCTATCGGCAACCTCAGATCCGCTGCCTTCCTGAATGAAAGCCCACGTCTGATACAGGGCGCGCAACGCAAGGACGTTCTTGAGTTTGTACCCCGCTTCGCTGAGGTGGAAGCCCTCGCGCTCCGGGTCAATGCCGTAATGGTCCAGATACTGCGCGGCCCGCCAGAAGTTGACCAAGGGAAGTTGGTATTCATAGGCCTGGCGCACGATGACGGGGTTGATAACATGTTTGCCGCCGCCCACCTCGGAGGCGTCGGCTTTGGTGAGCAGGATGGGCACAGCGCCTTTGGCAATGACAGTGTCGAGGATTTGGCGCAGGTAGACCTCATAGCGGTCGATGGTGTCCGGGTCCAGCCAGGTCTCCAGGGTGATCAGCACATAGGCGGGGTTGTTGATGCGGAACTCGCAGGTGAGGGGCGTTTCGCCCGGCTTGCATTCTTCGGGATCCGCCTGCAGGCTGTTGAGGACCGAGGCAGCAGTGAAGCCGCCGCGGGCGGTGACCGCCCAGCGGTCGAAGGAGTCGTCAAAAAAGTTGATGGCGTTCCACAGGTGGCTCTCAGCGGGGTCGGGCTCCAGTTCACCGCGGCCGAAGGGGCCCATGAAGACATAGGGGATGGACTGGCAATCGCCGATCACGGAGAAGCTGTTGGGGTCGCGCCCCTGGCGCTGTCCCTCGGCGTAGATGTCCAGCACCCGTGCGTTGATCGCTTCGGGTGTGATGGGGGCCTCGCGCCAGTCGCTGAGAGTGGGCGCAGGGGTGAAAGTGGTGGTGGGATTGGGCGCTTGGGTCTCTGTCGCTGAACTTGTTTCAGAAGTGGATTCCTCTGTAAGGCTATCGCTGTTTTCAGTGATAGTAGGTTGGGATGGCGCTGTGGTTACCTCTGATTGTGTGTTTGCGGCCGTTGTCTGGCTGGCGGCGGGCTGACAGGCGGTGAGGATCAGTGTGGCGGTCAGAAGGATGAAGGTGGCGATGCGCCGGCTTTTATGGGGTTGTTGCATGCGGTCGTTCTCCGTGATAGGGTTGTGATTGTAGTGTCATTTTACGCATGGGCAGGGGGGATGTCAATTGGGGTGTATGGATAGTTATGGAAGAATGTTAAACTCATCAAAATTTTCAATATTTCTATTCATAAAATTTTCTATGATATGCGTAGGGGCGACCCACGGGTCGCCCGCCTGATAACATATTCTCATCATCGGGCGAGGCACGCCTCGGCCCTACGAAGATATTGAAGTTTAGGGGTTGAGTGATTAAAATTTTATGTTCTCACTTTTCTATATCCTTTGACGCTGGAGGGGCGTTTTCTTGGATTTGTCCCATCCTTCAGTTTCACTGATAAAGATAATTCTAAATGCCCCCAATTATATGTGTAAGGACGCCCCACGGGTCGCCTGTCTGGTAGCACTTTAATTTGTAATTATGTAACCATATTGTAAATCGGAAAAGATAACCCTCATTTAAAGCGCTCTCCCGAACAACAATATGTCGATTTATACCAGGGAAATCACAAAGTCTAAAAAACCTTCTGTTTTCAATAATGAAGAGGGAAAATTATCGGTATATCTTTGCTTCAAAAGTTAGATCATTCACTTGATATATTAACATGATAGTTTTCAATTGTTACAGTTAAGGCTTCCCCTCGAGGAGCGAAGCGACGAAGCCCCCCAAAGGGGTAAAGGGGAAGCTGTCTACGAAGTAGACTGATGAGGAAAAGATTTTACAAAAAAGTCTCTTTTGTAAAGATTAGCACATGTTAAAAAATAACATTGATGGGGTAGTAAAATACTCCATTCTCTGTTGAATCTCATAAGGAGGTCCTCATCCGGCGCTTTGCGCCACCTTCGCCTCAGCACCCTTCGGGTGTTTCGCTGCGCTCAAGGAGAAGGCTACAATAACCTATATGAAAGCGAGATTCTTTAGAATTTTAAATCGATGTAGTGGGAACACCAACTTTGCGATTATCTTGGGTTTCTACCTAAGTTGGTCTTATCCCTCGTTTTATGGTTTAATTAATCACGTTTGCTGCAGGACAAGAAAATAATAAATAAAATGAAATGGAATTCCGCATGAGCGAAGAAACGCAACTCAAAATACCCGTAGATTTAACCGCACTTACCCAACACGTCAAGCAGGTCTTTGATATCGAAAGCGTCACCACTGGCGGCTCGAAACAGGGCTATCATGCCAAATACACCGGCCGACTGACGATGGCGGACAGCGAGGCCGCCTATGATCAACTGGCTGCGGCGGTCAAGCCGATGGGGCTGACGGTCTTATTCCGTGAAGTTGAGGGAGAGCAGGTGATCATCTTCATTGATGAGCTGCCCGAACCGAAAATTGGGCCGGTATGGGTTAATATCCTGCTGTTCGTGCTGACCATCCTGAGCGTGATGTTCACCGGCGCGCAATTCGCGGCGACAGACCTGACCTCGCCTTTCCAGGGCTCCGTTGTGGATTTTTTGCGTTATCTTCTCAAAGGCTGGCCCTTCGCCGTGAGCCTGCTGGGGATTCTGCTAGCCCATGAGCTGGGGCATTATCTGGTAGGGCGCTCCCGGGGCGAGACGGTCACCCTGCCGTATTTCATCCCCTTCCCCTTCAGCGCCTTTGGCACCATGGGTGCCTTCATTAATATGAAAGAAATCCCCAAGAACAAGAAACACCTGCTGGATATCGGCATTGCCGGGCCGCTGATCGGCCTGCTGGTTGCCATCCCCGTGCTGTTCATTGGGTTGAGCCTGTCCACCGTTGGGCCGATTGAGGCGGAGCTGCCGGAAGGTTATGTTCACTTTATTGAGGGCAATTCCCTGTTCTATCTGGGCGCAAAGTATCTGACCTTCGGTGAGCTGCTCCCGCAGCCTGCATCCTACGGGGACATGTCACCCTTTTTGTATTGGCTGCGGTACTTTTTCACGGGATCGCCCGTGCCCCTGGGCGGGTTGGATGTGCAGATCCATCCGGTGGCCTGGGCGGGTTGGGCGGGTCTGTTCGTAACCGCTATCAACCTCATCCCAGCCGGGCAGTTGGACGGCGGGCATGTGCTGTATGTGCTGCTGGGCAAAAAGAACGCCAAACGCATCCTGCCGGTGATCCTGATCCTCCTCGGTGTCCTGGGATTTTTCTGGGCGGGATGGTGGCTGTGGGCGGGGTTGATTTTGTTCTTCGGACGGCGTTTCGCGGAACCCCTGGATCAGATCACGCCCGTTGACCGGAAGCGCAAGGTTCTGGGCGTGATTGCCCTGATTCTCTTCTTTTTGATCTTTACCCCTGTCCCACTGGTGATTGTGCAATGATGAAAATGAATAAAAACCGATCTTTTTGGCGAGTATTATTTATTGTTGTCTTAATCCTTTCACTTTCCATTGTGAGCTGCACACCGGCTGACCCGACCCCCACGGAGAGCAGCGAGGATGAAACACCCGCGCCTACACGGACCTCGGCGCCAACGGAGACACCCGAGGCAATTGAAACCGAATCAACGCCAGTGCATCTGGATGTTAATGAAGACGATCTGGCAGGGATTGTGGTGCGCTTCGCACATCCCTGGACGGGCGCGCTGGCGGATACAATAGACGACTTGGCGGCCCGCTTCTCCATGAGCAATGAGTGGGATATCTGGGTGGAGGTGGAATCCTTCGGCGGAAAATCGGGCATGATGAGCGCCCTGGCGCAAGACGCTGCCGAAGGCGATGTGTCGGGGCTGATCGCCGCTTATCCTCACGAGCTGGCGATGTTGACGGAGGACGTTTTCACGATCAATCTCAGCCCTTATTTTACAAATCCAGAATGGGGCCTGAGCCAGGAAGCACGGGAGGATATCCCAGCGGTCTTCCTGGATCAGTTCACAAGCGGGGATGCGCTGATCGCCCTGCCAGTCGCTCCTCAAGCAACCGTTAACTTTTTCAACCAGACCTGGGCTGAAGAGCTGGGTTATGGCTCAACCCCGGAGACTTTTGAAGGCTTCCAGGAATTGTCCTGTGAGGCGGTGTATGCTAATAATGAAGACCGCATAGATGATAATGACGGCACAGGGGGCTGGTTGGTGAGCTTTGAACCGGTGGTGTTAGCGAGTTGGTTTGCTGCCTTTGACGGGGATCTGCCCGTGGATGGGATGCCCAGCTTTGACACCGACTCCGGAGCCGAAGCCTTCAGCACGTTGAAGGCCGCCTACGATCAGGGATGTTTTTGGATCAGCCGGCAGCCTGAACCTTATTTTTATTTCGCCAACCGATATGCCCTGACTTATGCTGGGACGCTGGATCAGATCCCGGTGCAGATGGGCTGGATGGAAGAGGCGGAAAACCAAGATACATGGACGGCGATGGGCTTTCCGGGGCCTGAGGGCGAAGCGATGCTCGTTGACGGGCCAGGCTTGATGATCACAGCGGATTCCCCAGAGAATCAAATGGCAGCCTGGCTGTTTGCCCGTTATTTATTGGATCCTGAGGTTCAGGCGGCGTTGGTGCGCAGCGGGTTTACCCTGCCCGTGCGGGAATCGGCAATGGATCTGCTGGGTGATTTCAGCGCTGCCTATCCCCAATGGGCCCAGGGGGCCGCCATGATTGATCGGGCAAAACCGCTTCCCATTTCCCAGGGCTGGGCAGTAGGCAGGTTCCTCCTGCAGGATGCTATTGTGCAATTTATCCACATGGAGATTGAACCCCCTTCCTCTATTTCCTCTGAACTCGCATCCATCCTGCAAGCATTGGATGTGGAGATTGTTGAGCTGGAAGAGATGGCGCCTTGATGGCGATTAAACCCAAGGTGACCATCTATACCGACGGCGCTTGCAGCGGCAACCCAGGCCCGGGGGGCTGGGGGGCGATCCTGCGCTTTGGCCGGCATGAGCGGGAGCTTTCTGGCGGCGAGAAGGATACCACCAACAACCGTATGGAACTGCGCGCGGCGTTGGAAGCCCTGCGGGCGCTGACTGAGCCCTGCCAGGTGACGCTTTACACCGATTCAGAGTACCTGAAAAAGGGGATCACGGAGTGGCTGCCGAATTGGAAGCGGCGCAACTGGCGGCGCAAAGGGGGCAAGCTGGCCAATGTGGACTTATGGATGAAGCTGGATGAGGAAATAGGCCGGCATGAGGTGCACTGGCGTTGGGTGCGGGGGCATTCGGGAAACGTGATGAACGAGCGTGTGGATAAGCTGGCGCGAAAAGCGGTTCCAGAGTGAATGAAATAGATTTCACATATTTTTTGTGAGATATTCATCCCCATTCAGTGGAAATATAAGCAAATGTTGATATAATAGGGTTGACCATTGCCAAAAACGGCGTTATTTTAAACCAGATGCCCCGTTGGCATTCCTGAGCATCAAGCTATTTTTATATCATTGATACCGGATGGATATGGGTCTGGGCTTATTGTTGATTCAATTAGAGAGGAGAAGTCATGCAGAAAACAGCGATCAAAACCTTAATTGTCGTCATTAGCTTTATCGCCCTTGTCGGACTTGCCTGTGATATTAATATTAATGGGGGAAGTGATCCAACGGCAACTTCTGTTTCGATTGTAGAACCAGAAGAACCAACCCCCACGAATACCTCACAACCCATCGTCATGCCGACAGCCACCACTAAGCCAATGCCAACCAATACTACCGCGCCACCAACCGAGGAAGTAGAAGATGAACCCCCAGCATACTTTACAGAGGAATTCGATGGTGACCTGAGCAGTTGGTCTTATTTCCTGATGAGTGGCAATGAAGGTGATATGAATCTCTATACCGATCAGGGTTATCTGGTATTTGATTTGCGGGGCGAATATCAATATGTGTATGTGCTTTATGATGAATATTATTATTCAGAGGTCATGATTGAAGCGCTTGCTGAGAATCGAGCTAAAAACACCAACAACGTCAGCCTGATCTGTAATTATTCGGATCGATTAGGATGGTATGAGTTCAATGTCAGCAATGGCGGCATGTGGAATATCTTCGCTTATTCTGAGGTGGAAGGCGATTATTTCTTGCTGGAGAGCGGTGGATCCACGCACGTGAACATGGGTAAAGACACAAATATTTATACGGCGATCTGTGTTGGAAATCAGCTCGAACTTTATATCAACGGATATAAGGAGGCGTCGCTAACGGATACGCGCTACAATATGTCAGAAGGACAGGTTGGGATATCGGTTTCGTCCTTCAACGTGTTGCCAATCCAGGTCGAGGTTGATTACTTCGCGATCATGTATCCGTAAAACATTGCGATTTTTCTAGGGAGAGTGCCCTCACTCTCCCTTTTCTAATTTTCTTAACTGAAAAACTACAAATATATCGTTTTTGCCTTTGTTAAAAATATGACTTTTGCTGAACGTAATCCGATCAGGTAAAATGTTATTGCGTTTTTATACTCATTTGAGAATACGATGGGTTAGTATATTATTGTAATGAGCTTGCTTTATTCAATTTAAATAAAATTAATTGAGTATTTATAATATCTGATAATAAAAACTGAGTCCCAGTCAAAACTTGCACGACGAAGGAGCTCGTATGACGAAAAAGATAATTCTTATCCTTAGTGGGGCATTATTAATGACATTTTTATTGGTCGGCACGGTTAATGCTCAGGAGGAGGACGGTTATCCTGTGGAAACTACTACGGAGACAGAAGATTCTGACCTGGTTTGTGACGGTGAGAGGGTGCACCCCGTACTTGAAGGCTTTTCATCAAAATATAACGTTCCCTACGATGATTTGCTGGTTTACTTTTGTGAACTTGATTTAGGTGTGGGTGAGATCGCTCTGGCACTCCAAACAAATATGCAGACGGGTGGTAACGAGGAAATGATGGACGAACTCATCACCCAGCGCGTTGATGAAGGCAAGGGTTGGGGTGAGATCTGGCAAGAGCTGAATTTGATTGGAAATGATAATGGCAATGGAGAGGGTGAGAAAGCCCTCGTTCGAAATAATGAACGCAATGAATTCCAGGCACAAATTCAGAATGAGGGGGAAGATAACCAACTCCAAAATGTCTTCCAAAATCAGGAGAACAACGGCAACAAGCCGGATACCCCTCCCGGTCAGGATGAAAATCCGGGCAACGGCAATAAACCGGATAATCCCCCAGGGCAGGATGAAAATCCGGGCAACGGCAATAAACCGGATACGCCCCCAGGTCAAGATGGTAATCCGGGCAATGGTAAAAAACCGGATAATCCCCCAGGGCAGGACAAAAAACCCTAGGCAGCCTGTTTGAAAGAGTATTAAAATTAAAATCCCTTCCGAATTTCTGGAAGGGATTTTTCTTGTTTATTTTTTATGGCTCTAATGGATAGCCAGCTTCAATCCAGGCTTCCAATCCACCTAAAATGGGATTGGCTTTTGTGAATCCATTTTGCAATAGTATAAACGCCGCACGGGCGCTTGTATTTTCGTTCGGTCAAGTGCAGTAGGTGATCACCCAGGTGTTCGGGTCCAATTCGCTCATTCTTTCTTCAATGTCACCCAGAGGGATGTTAACGGCACCAGCGATGTGCTGGTTTTGATAGTCGATTTCACTGCGTGTATCAACGATCACCACTCCGCCATTATTGAAGGCTTGATAGGCTTCTTCTGCAGTAACCCGGGGGACGTCATCAGCGCTGGAGACGTCGCCAGGGTCTTCAATGCGAGCTCTCCGCAGGTTTTGTGCCAGGATCAAGCCGCCGATGCTGAGGGCAAAGACGACAACCATTAGTATGATGGGGAGCCAGGTACGTTTTTTGTTTCTTCGCATGGACTTTCCTTTGTTTATTTCGCTTATTTAAAATTACGCAATCTGAGGCTGTTGGTAACGACAAAGATGCTGCTGAAGGACATCGCCCCAGCCGCCAGCATGGGATTGAGCAGCCCCAGCGCAGCGGCTGGGATCAGGATGGTGTTGTAGAAAAAGGCCCAAAACAGATTTTGCTTGATCGTCCGCAGCGTCCTGCGTGAGAGCGAGATGGCCTTGGGAACGCCGCGCAGATCACCGCTGATCAGCACAACAGGTGCTGACGCCATCGCAACGTCTGTGCCGGTTCCGATGGCAATGCCGATATCGGCCTGTGCCAGGGCAGGGGCGTCATTGATACCGTCACCAACCATGGCGACCACATGGTCTTGATCCTGAAGGTTCTTGATTTCTGCTGCTTTATCTCCAGGGAGCACATCTGCCAGGATGGAGTCGACGCCCACCTGTTCAGCAATGGCTTTGGCGGTACGTTGATTATCACCAGTGATCATGATGACTTCAAGGTCCATATCATGGAGTTGTTGGATGGCTTTTATGGAGCCTTCTTTAACGGTGTCAGCAACACCGATCACACCGGCTAATTGCGTTCCAACCGCAATCAGGATCGCGGTCTGGCCTGCGTTTTCCAGTTGGGTTAAATCATCTTCAAGGGACTCAATCTCAATATCTTGATCCTGCATTAACCGACGGTTGCCGATCAGCATGGGGTGTCCATCCACCTCGGCTTTCACGCCATGACCTGCCAGCGCCTGGAAACCCAGGGGTTCACTCAAAGTGAGACCCCGACCGTTTGCTTCGGCGGTGATGGCTTCACCCAGGGGGTGTTCGCTGCCTTTTTCAACTGACGCCGCCAGGCGGAGCAGTTCCTCCTCGCCATCGGTAAAATGGTGAAGAATAATTTGGGTGACGGCTGGCTGACCTCTGGTGATCGTGCCAGTCTTATCCAGGACAACTGAGGTGATCTGACCAGCCCGCTCCAGACTCTCACTCTTCTTGATCAGGATACCCAATTCCGCCCCTTTACCCGTGCCAACCATGACGGCTGTGGGTGTGGCAAGGCCCATGGCGCAGGGGCAGGCGATTACCAGAACCGCTACTGTATTGATCAATGCCCGGGTAAACAAGCTCACAGCGGCATCTGGGCTAAGCGGGATGAGGAAATACCACACAATAAATGTGATGGCAGCAATGCCGATCACAACTGGGACAAAGATGGCCGAGATTTTATCCGCCAGGTTTTGAATGGGCGCTTTGCTGGCCTGAGCTTCTTCAACCAGTTTGATGATTTGCGCCAAGGCGGTCTCTTTGCCAATCTTTGTAGCTTCAAATTTCAACAATCCCAATTTGTTGATCGTGCCGCCGATGACCTCATCGCCCGGCGACTTTTCAACTGGAAGTGACTCACCGGTCAACATTGATTCGTCCACACTAGACCGTCCATCGACAACCACGCCATCCACCGGGATCTTCTCGCCGGGGTGTACCAACACCAGGTCACCTACCTCCACCTGGTCAACGGTGACTTCCACTTCAATCCCATCTCGCACGACATAGGCCTTGCGGGGGCGCAAATCCATCAACTTGCGGATGGCATCGCTGGCGCCGCCCTTGGCTTTGGCTTCAAAGAATTTACCCAGTTTAACGAGGGTGATGATCATGGCGGAGGTTTCAAAGTAAACGTGGCCCGGGATCCAACCCAGGGCAATCGGGATGGAGTAAAAATAAGCTGCTGAAGAACCCAGCGCGACCAGGACGTCCATATTGGCAGAGCCATTGCGGATGGATTTAAACCCATTGACGTAATACTGCCAACCCACGTAGAACTGCACTGGTGTGGCCAACGCCCACAAGACATAATCCAACCATGGCAAGCTTGCTATGGCTGAGGGCAGCAGGTTCATATCCCGCCCCATCGAGAGGATGAACAACGGGATGGTAAAAATCAGACCGACGATCAACAGCCGGCGCTGCTGGGCGATCTCCTGCTGACGCGCTTTGGCTTCCGCGTCTTCCAGGTTCAGATCGGCTTCCAGGGTTTCAAATCCTGCTGAGCGGATTGTTCGCCGTAGATCGTTCTGGCTGAGGATAGTGGGTACGTATTTAATCAGCGCTTTTTCCGCCGTAAGGTTAACACTCGCTTCAATCACGCCTTCTTTGGCGTTGAGGGCTTTCTCCAGGCGTGTGGCATCAGCAGCATCTGCCAGGTGTTTGATGCCCAGAGACGCTTCGCCCATCGCGACCTCATATCCAGCCCGTTGGATGCGGGAGATGAAATCTTTGAGCGAGGCTTTTCCCGGGTCATAGCTGACCGCAGCGCGCTCTGAGGAGAGGTTGACATTAGCCGATTGAACCCCTTCGACCTTTTTTATGTTGCGCTCAACTGTGGCAACACAGTTAGCACAGGTCATGCCTAATATGGGAAGAGTAAGGTGTTTTTGATCTGTCATAGTTAGGCTCTCAAGCTGCTGGATAATTGATGTCACTGAGTAATTGCTTAAGGTTTTCTTCGGTGGCAGGCTCTTGATATGAGATGGTTACTTTTTTGGTTTGCACATCGGCATCCACTTTGGAAACGCCTTCCAATTCCGAAAGTTCCATGGCGATCGTATGTGTGCAGTGTTTGCAAGATATATTTGGAACAGTATAAGTGACAGTTTTCATTTTGAACTCCTCGGTAAAAAAGCTTATTTTGTGTACCATAATGGATACTTTCGATAAGACGAAATACCCTAAAGATTGGTCATTAATGCCATCCACGATTTCACATGAAGGGTTTTGTATAAAAATAATACTATGTTTATCCAAAATGGTCAATTAATAAAGTGTAAGAATCGCACTTATCATATTTTTTAAAATAGAGCAATTCAGCCGCAGTACCCAGTATAATTGACGCTGTTGGTTCACTGGAGAGATTTAAATGCAAAAGAAGCAGCTTGGATTCCTGTTGATGACCTTTTCCGCTCTGGGATTGGCATTCAGCACGATATTAATGAAAATCATCCCGCAGACGATATCACTGCAGCCTGGGGATGTGGCCATATGGCGATTCGCCATCGCCGCGCCGTTGATGTGGTTATGGATGGCCTTTGCCAAACCTGAAAAGGGGCGGATTTCCGGTGGTTTTTGGCGTTTCTTGGGGTTGGGTGCCATATTCGCCGTCGCAAATTTTTGCGCTGTGTTTGCCCTGAGCCGCCTGGACTCTTCTCTATATGTCATCATTGTTTATATTTACCCCTCCCTTGTCGTTCTGTTTTCGCTGGCAGGCGGAAAACCCATCCCAAGGTTATATTGGCTGGGCTTACCGCTGACTTTAATGGGCTTGGTGTTGACGGCGTATGATTTTGGTCAGTCATTGTCTATTGATGTCATCGGGCTTCTCATTACAATCCTCAATGCTTTTGCCATGGCAGCTTATATGATGGTCAGCGAAAATGTTTTTCAGAAGGAAGTGGGACGCCTGGCGGGGACGAAGTGGGTTTTGTTGGGCGCGATGCTGTCGGGGTTGTTCATGATCGCAATATTGGGGATACAAGCGCCGGTTTCGTGGCAGGGATGGCTGCTGTTGCTGTCCTTTGGGATTATTGGCACTTTGCTGCCGATTTTGTCCATGAACATCGGGCTGCAGTTGATTGGCGCAGCCCGGGGGTCCGTTATCATTACACTGCAGCCCGTATTGACGGTGATATTTTCGACGCTTTTTCTCGGCGATACATTAACAGCCCAACAGTGGGTGGGCGGGGTTCTGGTTATTCTTGCGGTCATTCTGCTGCAGCGAAGCCCCAACCGGAAGGGGAAGGACGAAAATCACCGACATGCCACATAATCGCCAGGCCCCTCGTTCCAACACCGGGTGGCTGCTTATGGCGGTTGGTGTACATGCCGCCATCGGTGCCAGCATGGTGCCACTCCGCTATTTACAAGCTGTTAGGGGCATGCCAAGTTTGGCTGTGATTGCATTGAGTGACCTGGTCGCTTTTTCCATAATGTCATGGCAGGTCTTACCAAAGATTGAAAAGCGATATTGGCGGTCAAAAACGCTATGGCTCATGGTGGCTATTGTTGTCCTCAGGACGATTCTTTTGACACTAGCCGTTCGTTTCACAAAAGTTTACATCGTTCAATTGATCAATATGTTGGCGCCTTTCATTGTTGTCCTCCTAAACCGCTTCTTCATGAGAACCCCGCTGCCCAGATTTACGCTGACGGCTATATCGCTTTCTTCATTGGGCGCTGCGTTGATGGTCTTTGGCGGGTTAATTGATCAACCCCTGGCATTGGTATGGACTTTGGAAGACAGCCTTGGAACTGTGCTTGCTTCCCTGGGCACCTTTGGGATTGCAGCCTATATGATGATCGTCAAACGCGGGGAGCAGATCGGCTTGCCCTTCGAGATTGTGTATATCTCGCAGATTGGCTCCATGATGGTTGTGATGAGCGTGCTGAGTCTGGTGATGGGCGAGAATTGGGCAGCCTTGTCAATGGTGGATTGGCGCGCAGGTTTGGCATTCCTGATTAACGCCGTTGGTGTGGAAATTGGTGTCAAATTAGGAAATATTACTTTACTGCGAAAGTTGGGTGCGCCAATTGTGAGCAGTATGCTGGCTGTGCGGCTGGTGGCAGCTTTGTTCCTGGGTTGGATCGTGTTGGGAGAAAGATTGGATAGCTGGTTTCAATGGGTCGGCGCTATATTGGTTGTTGGCACGGTTACCTGGTATCTCTCCCGTCAACGGCTATTGGCCCTTTGATCAGTATAATGAGTTTGATGGATGATATAAGATATGAAACGGGGAAGGTCAATGATTGAAGATGAAAAGAATGGAACCATCAATATTTGGGGGAAGTTGGTCCTTTTATTGGGCTCGAACCTGATCCTTTTAGCCGGCGCGGGGCTGACGACAGCGATGCCTGCGGTACAGAGGACTTTTCAGGATGTGCCAGGGGTGCAGTTTTGGGTTTCAATGATCGTGACGCTGCCGGCTTTGTTTGTGGTTCTCGGTGGCCCTGTGGTGGGTTATTTGACGGACAAATTCGGCCGTAAGCCGGTCCTTGTCGTATCCATACTCCTCGGCGGGATAAGTGGAAGCGCTGCTTATTTTCTGGAATCGATTGCGGCTATCCTTGTGATGCGGGCTCTTGTCGGGTTGAGTACGGCTGGCGCAATGACAGCGACTAATTCCCTGATCGCGGATTATTACGAAGGTCAGGAGCGCGTCAAATTTATGGGCCTACGTTCTGCCATTGGAGGTCTTGGTGGCGTGATTTTTCTTCCCTTGGGCGGCCTTCTCGCTGGTATTGAGTGGCATTTTACATTCCTCGCCTATCTATCCCTGCTTTTGCTGTTTCCTTTGGCGGTTCGCCATATTCATGAGCCAGAAGGCGTAGTGCCGAATAAAAAGGATCTTATATCATCGAAAATTCAATTTACGCCAACCATTTTGTATATTCTGGTTGCTATCTTTTTCTTCCATTTCACGGTCTTATCCATACCCGTTTTCAGCGCCTATTATCTGGAGGAATTACTAAACGCTTCCAGCCTGGCTTTGGGATGGGTGGGTTCCGCTTTTGGTACCCTCGCTTTCCTGGGAGGATATTTCTATGAACGACTGAGCCGGTGGTTTGCCGATCGCGATTTGACATTGGGGGTTTGTTTATTAGCAGGTGCAGGATTTGTTGTTTTTGCTTACGCCAATGGTTGGCTGCTGGTCGTCCTTGGTGAGTTGATTATTGGCTACAGCATGGGGTTGATCAATTCTAATTTACCAACATGGTTATCCAATGAAGTCTCTCAACAAGTGCGCGGGCGGGCGAATGGCATTTTTGTGACCATGATGTTCTTGGGTCAGTTTTCTACCTCATTAATTTTTACGCCGATTATCAATGCGGGTGGATATCGCATGGGGTATATTATCGCTGCTGGGGTGATCGCCTTGACCGGATTGGCTGCGCTGCTGCTCAGGCGGAAGCCGAAAATTTCGGATGAGGGATCATAGTTTTTTAGATATCGTAAAAATGTGTGTTTTGTTTTACATAGATATGGAAGTAGGTCTTTCAGATGGATAAAAAAGTGATCATTGGCGGGGGTGTTGGAGCGTTGGTGACGTTGGTTTTCGCTTTGGGTATATTACTCTTTCTGCAAGATGCCCTTTCGAATACTCTCTCTTCGGGGGGTAATATGGTGATCAGTTTGCTGACCATCTTGCTGGCACCAGTGGCGGGAGGCTTTCTTGCCGGGTTGATCGGCAAAACAAAGCCTCGACAAGCAGGATTGATTACAGGATTGACCGCAGGGATATTTGTCTTTGTTGCCTGGATCGTGATGACAGGGTTTTCATTTCAAACCTTGTTGAGCGGATTGGTCATTGTATTTGTGTGGGTGGTGATGGCGCGCCTGGCATCTGGATTTGCCCATCCCAAGCGGTTATTTTGAGGGTAAATGTAAAAAATATTAATACGAATAATCATAAATTCTCTTATTCTATAATAATCATGTGAGATGGCGCTTTAAAATATGAGGAATCTCACCCGTAAGCATGATTCTTATACATTTCAGATAATGGTAGAATAGCATTCAGAGTAGAGAGATGCGCTAACCAAGCTCATCTTCTTCTCCTTTTCTATTGAACAACCCCTCCCGGTGACAATGCCGGGAGGGCGTTGTTTAAGGCTGTTGAATTAATTTGATGGGGAAATGGTGTTTACGTGTGACCGCGGTAGGGCGGTACCTCGTCAATCACAACGATCTGGCAAATTCTTTGATCCTGTAATCGGCTGAAAAGGCGGGGATCCAGCTTATCCGTCTTGCTGGATGTTGTGATGACTGTGGGCAGTTCTGAATTATAGCGATAGTTAAATAATTGATAGAGTTTTTCCTGCGCCCAGGGTGTTGCCGATTGGGTGCCTAGGTCATCCAGAATCAACAAACGGGATTGGCGAACCTCTTCAAAGCGCCGATCCAGGGACACGGTGCTGTTGGGGCTGAAGGTTGCCCGGAGATGGTCCAGCAGATCGGGTACGCTGACCATCAAGGGCGGGCTGCCCATGCCCGCCTGGTAATTGCCAATTGCAGCGGCCAGGTGTGTTTTCCCGCAGCCATAAGGCCCAGTCAGCAGTAGCCAGCCCTGGGGCCGCTCAGCGAAGTTCCTGGCAATGGCATAGGCATTCTCCAGATCATGTAAGCCGGCGTCTGGAATATTCTCATTTTTTCGCAGGCTGAAATTCCCAAATGTCTGCCGGCTGTGCAGCGCCAGGCTTGACAGTTCTGGGTGGCCGGTGTCGTCTGTGGGGTTGCGATAATCCGGCGCCAGAATTTTTACCACAGTGACCAGATCCGGATCCTGCAGTCGCGAGCGGACACGGCCCTCAAAATCGTTGATGAGCATGTTGCTGGTGACCACAGTGGGGAGTTTGTTGATATAGCGGTGGTTCATGATCTGAAATATTTTTTCCTGCGCCCAGGCCGTGGCGTTTTGTGTGCCAAAGTCATCCAGGATTAGCATCGGGCATTCTCGGATCTCTTCGAAACGCTCCTCAAAGCTCATATCCACGCCGGCATATGCGTAGCGCAGCCAATCCAACAAGTCTGGGACGGTGAGGAACAGCGTGGAGACGCCCGCTTCAATGGTGTCGTTGGCGATAGCAGCGGCCAGGTGCGTCTTCCCACAGCCATATCGGCCAATCATCAACAGCCAGCCCTCACGCTTCTCTGCAAAGGTACGGGCTTGATTAAAGGCGTTTTCCAATGAATCAGCTTGCTGTCCGCCCAACCCGACGCGGCCGCGTTTCTCGAAATTATCAAAACGCAAATTTTTAAGCGCATCCAGGCTGCTCATGCGGAACAAGCGTTCACGGGCAGATTGAGTCAGCTCTTTGGAACGGCAAGAACAGGGGACGATCTTGCCAAAATCCGGGTGATCAATGGGGAGGTCGCGGCGTAGGTATCCCACTCCGCCGCAAAGAGGGCAGTTGGGATCGCCGGGCATCTTCACCTGACGTACGGGTTCGTCTGATTTACTTTGATCCGCTGTGTCCGAGCCAGCTCTCTCGATAGCCGCCCGCATCTTGCGAATCGTCTCGTCTATTTTGTCCATTGCCACGTCCTTCTTTTTGCCAGCGTTCTAAGATCGCTTGAACGTATTTCCAATTTCTTGCATTTCGTTTGACGGCGATGCGGATAGCTTCTTCAATCCAAGTGCTGGGGTATTCCGCCTCGTCCTCTTTTAAAATTTCTGCCATCATGGGTGTGATGGGGCCGATATTTTCTTCGTATAGTTTATAAATGTTGGGCTGTTCATCTGAAAGTTGAATAGCGGTTCGGTCTCCAGTTGATTTCTGCCATTCCCCGCGTTGAATGGCTTCTACCGCTGCTCGGCCCTGTGGGCCATTGATGAAGTAATATCTTTCATTCATCCACTCCAAATCCGCTTTCAACACGGCTCCCAAATCCACCAGTGCTTCCAGGGCTTCTTTTAGCGCATTCTCATCACCAACCATGTGCGCCAAACTTGGATCCATAACCATCTCTTCCCATTTAAAATAACGAACCTTGCTTTCCTGCTGCTCCAGGTGCCAGAATAAATACAGCAGCAAACGCAGTTGCCCGAGATCTTCCATGATTGGCAGCAGTTGGGTAAAAAATGCTTCTGGCAGGCGAATCAGATCGCTGTTGTCGGCGTGAAATCCACCAAAAGGCGTTGAAGTCTCAGGGGGCATTTGTCTCTCCCTTTATGGCTGCGGTCCCCGGGCGGCATTTTCAAATTTCGCCAATTCATCAATGAAGACCAACCCGATGCCGCTGTGGGTGGGTCCGTTGCGGTGTTTGGCGACAATCATCTCCGCTTTATTGCGCTCTTCTTCGTTCTCGCTGAGGGGATCGCGGTGGATAAACATCACAATATCCGCGTCCTGTTCCAAGGACCCGGATTCGCGTAGGTCGGAAAGTTGGGGCTTCTTATCGGGGCGGTGTTCCACAGCCCTTGAGAGCTGGGCTGCCGTCAAGACGGGCACGTTTAACTCCCGTGCCAACACCTTCAAATTCCGTGAAATATTTGACACCTCCTGCACACGATTATCCGTGCGGTTGTCGCCCGTCATCAACTGCAGGTAGTCCACGATGATCAGATCAAGCCCGTATTCAAGATGAAGCCTGCGGCACTTGGTGCGCAAGGAGAGGGGGGTGATAGCGGGTGTGTCGTCCAAAAAGATCCTCGCCCGGTCATAGGATTCCAAAGCTTGAAAGAAGATGTCCCATTCATTGTCATTCAACTGACCGGTGCGCAGTCGGCGCGTATCAATGCGGGTATCCATGGCGATCATCCGCTGCAGGAGCTGTTCGTTGGACATCTCCATTGAGAACATGGCCACATGCTTCTTGTGGATCAAGGCGGCATTGCGCATGGTTCCCAGGAGGAACCCCGTCTTGCCCATGCCCGGTCGGCCTGCCACGATCAACAAATCTGATTTTTGCAGTCCGCCCAATAAGTTGTCAATATCAATCAATCCAGTTGGGACGCCATAGATGTCATCCGCCCTTTGAGCGAGTTCGTCAATGCGGTCATAATATTCCCGAACGACCTCACGGATGGGGACGACATCCCGTTTGATGCGGCGCTCGCTGACATTGAAGATGGCTTTCTCTGCTTCATCCACAACCGTGTCAATGGATTGCTCCTGGTGATAGGCCAGGCGCGCGATCTCATTGGCGGCTTCCAGCATCCTTCGCCTGACGGCGTTTTGTTCGATGATGCGGCCGTAGGACTCGGCGTGGAAGGCGTTGGGGGCTTGGTTGATCAGGGATGTCAGGTAAGCTTGGCCGCCGACCTCGTCCAATTGCCCGCGATTGGAAAGGGTTTCGGTGACCGTCACCAGATCAATGGGCTGTCGTGTTTCACTCAGATGATGAAAAGTTTCCCAAATCCATTGGTTGCGTACGATGAAGAAATCTTCCGCGCTGAGGAATTGGGAGACATCGAGAAATACCTCGGGATTAATCAGAACAGCGCCAATCAGCGCCTCTTCCGCTTCTCGATTGCTGGGCAGCGTCAGCGCTTCTGATAAGGTGCTCTCACTTAAATTAATATCATCACTCATAGGATAAAAAATCCATTAAGACTTCGTTTGTCGTTGTTTGTTTTCTTATTGTATAAAAAACCGGGATCCAGTTTCAACTGAATCTCCCGGTAATTATAACCTCAGTTTTGTTGGGGGCGTTCAGTCTTCTTCCTCATCCTCTGAATCGGATGTCATATCGTCAATATCAAAATTTTGCAGAAAATCTTCGAAGACATCCAGATCCTGTTCTTCGATTTCTGCACGTTCTTCTTCTGATAACTCTTCAGTTTCTGCTTCTGAGATATCTTCTTCCGGGATAATTCCCGCCTGGGTCATAACTTCATCAGCCACCATGATGGGCACCCCTGCTCTGGCGGCCAAGGCCAATGCATCCGAGGGTCGGCAATCCACTTCTTTTTGGCTGCCGTCGACTTCGATAATCAAATTGCCGTAGAAGACATCTTCTGAAAGGGAGATGACCTCTACCCGCACCAATCGGGCATCCAAGGCGTTGACCAGTGTCTTAAGCAAATCATGGGTTTGAGGACGCGCCACTTGAATTTCTTGCAGGGCGATGGTGATCGCTTCAGCTTCATAGAGACCAATCCAAATTGGAAGGTAACGCTCTGCGTTGATTTGTTTTAAGATGACAATGCGCTGCTGATTGGTCAGGCTGACGCGGACACTATCAATTTCGACCTCAACCATATTGGACATGGGATTCTCCTAGGATCTTAATTGCTGGTCTGATTCTAACACGCCGTCTATCAGGACGCAACTAAAACGAAATCAACTAGACTACGATATCTTAAAATTTTCGAGTATAATCGAAACATGTGCACAAGCCGTTGGGTGTTTATTGGTAAGTGTCGATAAATTAATGATATAGTTTTTATACCCATACACGTTACGATAGACTGTGGGTCTTAAACAGGCTCTTTATTTTTGAGAGTGCGCGTACATTATTACACAAAATGCCTCATCGCAGCAATCTTATTAGCAAGTAATGGAACTTTCCGGTTTATTGGTTGTTCATCAAAATAAAACCGGAACAGGAAGGAATTCATTTTGGATCGGGATTCATCTTTGGTCATCCTGATGGTGGAAGGCAGGCGAGGAGATCACGCCTCATTTTCAGATGAACTGGAGGAAAAAGGGTATCAAGTGACTTGCGCACCCAGTGGGAGCGCCGGTCTTGACATGCTTGATTCAGTAGAGCCTAATGTAGTGGTCGTTGATGCAGCGTCTTTACGCACCAGCGGGATCCGCATTTGCCAATCTTTTAGAAAATACGATGATGAACTCCCAATCATCCTGATTGTGTCAAAGAAGATTTCGATTCCTGAAGATGTTGATGCAAATCTGGTCCTCCGATTACCCTTCACAGTTCAGAAATTGATCAATCGCATGACCGCATATCAGCCGACCGCTGACAAGTACATCATGGAAGTGGGGCCGATTGAATTGAACACCAGGACGCAGCTCGTTTGTTGTAATGGCAATCAAACGAAACTGACCCCCAGACTGGTGAACATCCTTCAAATCTTGATGAAAAACGAAGGTAAAGTGGTGGAGCGAGATCCGTTATTTACCAAAGTCTGGGAAACGGACTACACCGGGGACACAAGGACCCTGGATGTCCATATTAGTTGGCTGCGGCACGCGCTTGAGGAGGACCCCCACCATCCCCGACTAATTCGCACCATCCGAGGTGTGGGTTATATCCTTGAAGTATGATATTTCTGGTTCGACACAGATGAAAATAATGCCCCACTTGGGGTATTTTTATTATGGTGATTTGTATATCAGTTGTATAATTACAAAATTATAACGCAGAAAATTTTCTCAAAAAGTGAAAAGAAAGATAATATAAGGATTATGATGGAATCTAGAAAACAAAAAAATATCTTCCTGAGTTGTGTCGTCGTCTTGGTTATTGCCTGCCTTTGTTTGGGTGTGGTGTTGATTGGCGGCACTGGCGTTTCTTTCCTGTGGCCATCGAAGGCAACGGAAGCGGATTCAACACCAGCGGTCAATGAAGTCACCCAGATTGTCACTGAGGCCGAGGAAGAGGAAACTGCAACAGTGGCGACACCGACCGAAGTACCCTCTGGCGATGAGGAGGCATTACCCGTCGAGTTTCGCAAGGCGATGTCCAAAATTGAATCCCAGGTGGTTGAGCTTCGCGGCTTGCAGCCCACCTCGCCTGTCATGCGCGATTTGATCACGGCTGAAGAATTGGAAGAGGTCGTGACGACCGACTTTTTCTCCGAATATACCGACGAGGATGCTCGCCAGGATGTGTTGATCCTTTCCGCTCTGGGTTTGCTGCCGGAAGGATTTGAATTGAAGCAGTTCTATAATGATCTATACAGCGAACAAATCGCTGGTTTCTATGACAGCGAGGAAAAGGAAATGTACGTCGTCCAGGGCACGGGGTTCGGCGGCTATGAAAAAATGACCTATGCCCATGAATATACCCATGTCCTTCAGGATCAGATTTACGGCCTTGAAGAGGGTTTGGGATTGGATGAGGAATCCTGCGAAGCAGATTCTGAACGATGCGCTGCGGTGACAGCCTTGATTGAAGGGGACGCCACATTGACAGAACTGCTCTGGTTCCGCTCATACGCTACGGAGCAGGATTATGAGGATTACAATAAGGCCTTTGAAGACTTTGAAAGCCCGGTATTCGATTCGGCTCCACCGTACATGGCAGCAGATCTCTATTTCCCTTATGAATATGGTTATGTTTTTGTTCAATTGCTCTATAACGACGGCGGTTTTGACGCTGTGGATGCTGCTTATGCGGATGTGCCGCTCTCTACTGAACAGATCCTCCATCCAGAGAAGTATCCCGATGACCAACCCCTCACTGTCACGCTGCCGGATTTGACGGGGATATTGGGTGAGGGATGGACCTTATATGATGAGAATGTCATGGGGGAGTGGTACACCTTTTTGATCCTCAACAAAGCCTATGAAGAAGCCTATCGGCTGTCGGAGTCCATTGCAGAGGACGCTGCCGCGGGGTGGGGCGGGGATGCTTATGCTTTCTACCTGAACGAGGCCACGGATGAGGTCGTATTTGTAATGGATGCCCTGTGGGACACAGCGGATGATGCTGGTGAATTTGCGGATGCCCTTGTGGATTATGCGGATTTGCGCTGGGAATCAGACACTTCGGGCATTGATGATTTACCAACCTGGTCGGGTGAAAATGGCACTATTGTTTTAATGCACGATGATGATCGTACCCTTTGGATCATGGCGCCTTCATATGAAACTGTGGAATCACTTCTCGCTGAATTACAATGAACAACAAGGCCGGTATCGTATCTGGTGAGATTGATGTTTCGAGAGTGCGCGCCATACTATTCGATGTTGATGGCACACTCAGCAATACCGATGATCACATGGTGGATCAGGTGAGTCGCTTTCTGGATCCCGTCTCCTGGCTGTTTAAGAATCGAGATCCGCAATCCTTTTCACGTTGGTTTGTCATGGCATTGGAGACGCCTGTTAATTTCATGTATGGTATGGCAGATAAGGTTGGATTGGATGGTCCATTATCCAGGATTTATGATTTGCTCTCCCGCCGTTCACGCACCTCAAAAACCAAGCATGAGCGTTTTTGGATTATCCCAGAGGTCAAAGAAATGCTGACGGCTTTACGTGAAAAATATCCCCTGGGCGTGGTCAGCGCCAGGGATGCCCTAACAACCCGTCACTTTCTTGAGTATTTTGATTTGCTTCCCTTTTTCAAGGTTGTTGTGACCTCTCAAACCTGCAAACATACCAAACCCTTTCCTGATCCGGTTATCTATGCCGCGGGTGAGTTGGGTATGGCGTCAGAGGAATGCTTAATGGTGGGGGATACCATTGTGGATGTCCGTGCTGGAAAATCCGCCGGTGCGCAGACGGTCGCTGTGTTATGCGGCTTTGGTACGCAGCGAGAGTTGAAACGGGCAGGCGCGGATATGATCCTTGACAGGACGCCGAACCTGACGAAGGTTTTATGAATAATTCAACATTATCTCAGCAACGAAAATATCCTTACCCGCGTAATCGATGGATACGGGCATTATTAAAAGCTGGGATTGGGCTGGGAGTGAAATTACTGACCAGAACGAGGGTTATCGGCCGGGAGAATCTGCCAGAGGAAGGCCCCCTCATCGTGGTCGCCAACCATTTTCATTTCTATGACGCAGTGATCTTGATCCTTTCCACACCCTGGCCGCTGGAATTCCTGGCGGATTTTAAAATGCCGAATGTCCCCCTCCCGTTGAAGGTGTTCCCAGCCCTTTATGGGACCTACGATGTGGCACAAGGGACAGCGAACCTGGAAGCCATGCGGGCTTCCCAGGCGATCCTGGCTCAGGATGGGGTGCTGGGGATATTCCCGGAAGGCCGCGTCCAGGAACCGCCGCTGCGCAGGGCTTTGCCGGGCGCTGCGTTCCTGGCACTGCGAACTGGGGCACCCATTCTGCCGGTTGGCATTTACAGTGATAATGATTGGAAAGTTTTTGATACCATTTTTGAGGAAAAACGGCGTTTGAAAGCGACCTGTCATTTTGGGGAGGTGTTTGGGCCGCTAAATTGCGCTGATCTCCGCCGCCCTTCCAGGGAAGCTATCAGCCAGGCTGGGGATCGCATTATGACTGAAATCGCCAGATTGCTGCCAGAATCCATGCAGGGTGATTTCCCTGTCAATCAGGGCAATCGCAAAGTTAGAGAAAATCGTTATTGAAGGTAATAATGAATAATTTGATCCCATCCCCAGCTCTTCCCCTCAGGCGAGGGGAAGGGTGCCCGAAGGGCGGGAAGGGGTGAAGAATGGACTGAGATTATTATTTAGATTGTATTTTTTGACTTTGCGATTGCCCTACCCTGTCAATGCACAATCGTAACCTTTAGCTTGATTTTCGTTATAATATATGATGGCTTTAATTCTTAGGTTGTCAGGCGTAAAGCCAAGAGAAATTAATTGATTGATTATTGTAAGTTTAGGAGTAGATGAACTGTGACTGATTCCGACACCATCCAGCGATATATCAAAAAATATCCCTGGCCCAGACGTCGTTTTATCCGCGGGCTGCTAACCACCACTGTGGACATCGTTGCCAAAATATTGACACGTTGGGAGGTACGCGGCAAGGAGAACCTCCCGGAGAAAGGCCCTTTGTTGATTGTGGGCAACCATTTCCATTTTATGGATACCGTGGCCCCCATGCATTCCACCCGATGGCCTTTGGAATTTATTGGTGATTTTGAGATGCCCAACGCCCCCGCCATCATGCGTATGTTCCCCAACGCCTGGCAGACCCTGAAAATTGAACAAGGGACGCCAAATTTTGAAGCGCTGCAGGCCTCTGAGGCCATTCTGGCTCAAGATGGCGTCCTGGTGATTTATCCAGAAGGGCATGTCAATGGCGGGCCTTTGCGCCCTGCGCTGCCCGGCGCGGCTTATATGGCGCTGCGCACTGGCGTGCCCATATTGCCCATGGGTACGTTTAGCGATAATGACTGGAAATTATTCAAGACTATCTCTGAAAGAAAACGACGATTGGGGGTCTTCACGAATATAGGGAAAGTGTTTGGGCCATTTAGAACTGAAAATCCTAACCGTCCCAGTCGCGATGAGATCAAATCCGCTGGGAGGACCATCATGGAGAAGATCGCTGCCTTGCTGCCCAGGGAATATCGCGGCCCGTTCCAAGTTGAATCTCGTTGAATGAGGGGAAATTGATGGAAGTCTATAGAGGCTGCGGAGCGTATCCCAGCCTTTTTAATTGGGTATATTTAGTTTGCCTTGAAATACGTGTTTTGTGATGGGCTCTAACGTTTTTCAAACATTGTCCTCATACAATAGAAATGTTGGATGAAATTAAGGAAACTTTATGCAATATAGAGACTATTATCAAACCCTGGGTGTCAGTAAAGATGCCAGCCAGGATGAAATTAAAAAAGCTTACCGCAAATTGGCGCGCAAATACCATCCGGATGTGAACCCGGACGATCCCAACGCGGAAGAAAAGTTCAAGGATATCAACGAAGCCTATCAAGTGCTTTCTGATGAGGACAAGCGGTCGAAATATGACCGTTTTGGCTCCCAATGGAAGCAGTACCAACAAACCGGCGGCCGTCCAGAGGATTTTGATTGGTCACAATGGGCCTCACAGGGCGGGCGCGGCGGCACACAATATCGCACGGTTACCCAAGAGGAATTGGAGCAAATGTTCGGCGGTGGGTTGGGCGGCTTCTCAGATTTCTTTGAGACGCTCTTCGGCGGCATGGGCGGTGCAAGAACCTCACGCAGGTCGGCGCGCAGGCCTGGCGCTCAAGCCATGCAGCAAGGGCGTGACATCGAACATCCGATTGAGGTGTCCCTGGAAGAGGCTTTCCATGGCACGACCCGTGTCCTAACCTATGAGGGCGGCCGCAGGATTGAAGCGACCATTCCGCCTGGGGTTAAAACAGGTTCGAAGATTCGCCTAAGCGGCCAGGGGGCGCAGGGGCCGCGCGGCACAGGGGACTTGTATCTCAAGGTTACTGTCAGACCGCATCCGAAATTCACACGGGAAGGCGATGATTTGCGATTTGATCAACCCGTTGACTTTTTCACGGCATTATTGGGTGGAGAAGTTGAAGTGTCGACCATTGACAAGACAGTCAAACTGACCATCCCACCTGAGACGGATTCGGGTAAAACCTTCCGTTTGAAGGGCTTGGGTATGCCCAAGCTGAATAATTCTAAGAAACGCGGTGATCTTTACGCCAGGGTAGAAGTCCAGGTCCCCAAGGATTTGTCGGCGGAAGAAAAGAAGAAGTTCAAAGAACTGCAAAAATCCATTCAATAGAACGCTGAGTATAAAAAACACACCCCTGGATATCTTCTGGATGCCAGGGGTTTATTTTATTACAACGGGAAAGCGAATACGTCCTATTCCTCTTGTTCACGGAATTGCAGCGACCACAAGCGGTGGTAGAGGCCTTCATGAGCCATCAATGCCTCGTGGGAACCCTGTTCAACGATCTTCCCCTCTTCAAGGACAAGGATGCGGTCGGCATTTTTTATGGTTGATAAGCGGTGGGCGATGACAAAAGTCGTGCGGTTTTTCATCAAAACTTCCAGGGCTTTTTGCACCATTTGCTCCGATTCGGAATCGAGGGCGGAGGTGGCTTCATCAAGGATCAATATACGGGGGTTCTTGAGCAGCGCACGGGCGATAGCAATCCGTTGACGCTGACCCGTGGAGAGCTTGACGCCGCGTTCCCCCACCTCCGTTTCATAGCTCTTGGGCAGGTTCTCAATAAATCCATGGGCGTATGCGGCTTTGGCTGCATCAACAATTTTACCTTTAGCGGCATCCGGATTTCCATAGGCGATGTTTTCGGCGATTGTCCCGCCAAAGAGAAAGGTTTCCTGGGGCACAAGGCCGATTTGAGAGCGCAGGCTTTTGAGTGTGACGTTTGTGATTTGGTGCCCGTCAATTTCGATATAGCCTTCAGTGGGATCAAAAAAGCGAGGGATCAGGTTGACCATGGTGGTCTTCCCAACACCGCTGGGACCAACCAGGGCAATAACCTCGGATGGATAAACTGTTAGGTTAATATCTTCCAATACCAGGCTGTCTGATTCATATCCAAAACTGACATGATGAAAACCGACCTCTCCTTTGATTTTTTGCATGGGCTGAGCTTGTTCAGCTTGAATGGGCTCTGAGGGGGTTTCCATGATCTCAAAGATGCGAGAGGCTGCCCCGATCGCTTCGCGCACCGTTGTATAGACGCCGGCAAATTCACCCAAGGGCGCAGCGACCATCGCCATATAGAATAGGAAGGCGACCAGCTCGCCAGGGGTGAGGGTGTTGTTGAGGACAAACTGCCCGCCAATCCACATGATGGCGGTGACGGCTGCAAACCCAAGCAGACTGACAAGGGGGATGAAGGCCGCTCGCATACGTGTCCGATCCATGGTGGTATCGAAGGTTTTTTCAATGCGGTCTTTGAAGCGCTTCTCTTCATAGCGCTCCTGGGTGAAGGATTTGACGATGCGAATGCCGGAGATTGATTCCTCAAGGGCGGATATGGCCGTTGCCAGGCGGTCTTGTATCAGGGTTGAAAGGCGCTCCACTTTTCGGCCAAAGAAGATGGCCAGGATAATGATGGGCGGGATGATGGCAAAGATCATCAAGGTCAGCTTCCAGTTCATGATCGCCATCAGCGTAATGCCGCCGATGATGGTGACCACCTGACGTAGCATGGCGATGGGCGTCTCTGTCAGGACGACCTGAAGCGTGGTGACATCATTGGTCACCCGGGAAACGATTTCACCGACCCGGCTCTCTTTAAAGAAGCGCAGCGGCAGATACAGCAGGTGCTGCTGAATGGACAACCGCAAATCTGCGATGACGCGCTGGCCTAGGAAATGGAGCAGGTAATTTTGTCCATAACCGACGACCGCCTGGAACAGGAACAGGCCGATGAGGATCAGCGTGATCCGGTTTAATTCTGTGCGTGAATAAGAGACGAAAACCGAGTCCACCAAGAAGCGAGCTGCATAAGGCATCGCGAGGCTGATCAAGCTCCAAATGGTGAGGGAAACAGCCGCCAAAACCATTTGTTTCCAGTAGGGGGCAACGTATTTGAATAAATTTCTTAATTGTTTCATATTTATCCTTCTTAATTTTATAATAACATAATTCCTGAAATGAGCTGCTCCTTCAGATAGGATAACGTTATGCAATCAGTGTTAGAATCTTCATAGAAGATGTTATTCAGATTGGAAAATTAGTGGGATGGGTGTTAACAAATGAGCAGAATTCTCATGTTTGCTGATCTTCACGCCGTGACGAGAGTGGCGGAGGAGATGTTCATCGGGTTGGCGGCGAAATGCATTAAAGAGCGAGGGAAATTTACGGTTGCTCTGGCAGGAGGCAGCACGCCCGAACCGCTGTATGAAGCCCTGGGTTCAGAGAAAAATCAAGGCCGGGTGGATTGGGAGAAGGTGCATCTATTTTGGGGGGATGAGCGACACGTCCCCAGCGACCATCCCGATTCAAATTATGGCATGGTCCGTCAAGCATTGTTGGAGAAAGTCGTTATTCCGGAGGACAATGTCCACAGGGTGCCGGCTGAACTGGACGTACATGAGGCTGCCACCGTGTATGAAGCGGACTTACGGGCGTTTTTCGATGGCGCCTGGCCGCGCTTTGACCTGGTGCTGTTGGGCATGGGGGAAGACGGGCATACGGCGTCCTTATTTCCACATTCGGATGGGCTGAAAGAAGAGCAGCGCTGGTTCATCGCCAATTACGCTCCTAAACGGGAAACATGGCGGCTGACATTGACCAAAAACGCCATTAACGCTGCAAGGCAGATCGTGGTGCTGGTCAGCGGCCAGTTAAAGGCGGAGATGCTGGCTGAGGTATCCAAGGGCCTCTATGAGCCGGAATCAAAACCCATCCAGTATATTTCGCCGACGGATGGGGAATTGCATTGGTTGGTGGATGATGAGGCAGGGGCCAAACTGAAATGATTTTTCAGAAATAATTATCTTATGAGGGTTAATTTGTTTGGACAAGCATAGAGACCAAATATGATTTCGCAATCTCACTTGAAATTGAAAATACTGCTAATAAATTCTTGCCTTGATCTGGGAAAACATTCCACTTTTTTTCGATTCAAGTATTAAGGGTAACAGTGATTTTTAAAGAATAACATAGGTGAAAGGTGTATTGGCTTCCCCTCGAGGAGCGAAGCGACGAAGCCCCGAAGGGTAAAGGGGAAGCTGTCCGCGAAGCGGACTGATGAGGATGCGAATTTAAAGATCTATCATTGATTTGTTGTTAATTATGCTTCAGAAAGATAGCATTAGAAGCCACAAGTAATATCAAGATTTCTACAAAACGAGAAAACGAACAAATCATCCGGTGTTACGCGTCACCTTCCCCTTAGCGCCCTTCGGATGTGTCGCTTCGATCAAGGGGAAGGCTGATACCGTCATTTATTCTACAGTGATTATAAAAATTTCCAAGCAGAAGAAAAAGAACGCTAACTCTACCATTTACCTGATTAATCGCCCAGGCCCGGCCAGCGATAGAACTCCATATAACATCCGGTCTCGAATCGATCAAGCTCTTCCAGAAATGGTCTGATTCCGGGCGGGTTAGTGCCAAAATTGATCGCGTAGGCGATGACATCCCCGGACTTCACAGCTTGATAAATCTCACCTTCCGTTTGATAGACCTCCGACTCCAGGAGCAGATGACGGCAGCGCAAACCGGTCATATAGTAAAAATATTCGCAGTTGTTAGTGTAGTAACTAGGGTCACCAGACGCCTTAATGGACTCAATGATGGACGTCAGCTCATCGCCGCACTCAGCTTTTCGTGCATTGTACTGCCGGAAACTGGCGGGTTGTTCCCTGAGGAGTGCAGTGAAATCCAAATAGTAAAAGGGGGCGATGGCCAGAATCAGAAAAACGATGGCAAGCTTCGGTAAGATCAGGCCCTTATGCCAATAGGCTGTAAGTATCTTCCCCAATAAGATAACCAAGAGCAATAAGACCGGGATCATGTATCGGGTTAGGCCGTATTGGGTCTGGCCGGGTGTGAGAAGGATTGTGTTGAGGACGAGGAGCAACATGTATACAGGGATGGAGAGGAGGATCAGGATCACGATCGGATCCGCTTTATTCTCGGCGAACTTCTTCCGAAAAACGAGCCAACCCAAGGTCAGGCACACAATCAGCCCCAGGGCAATCCAAAACGCCTGGTAGTGTTCAGAAAGATAGTCAAAATAAGTGTTTAGCTTGAACCAGCTTGCCACCTCAGCCCCGATAATTTGCCAGTATTCCCTTTGAAATGTCGCCAAGGTCAGCCCGCGGGATTCAGAAAGCCTTTCAGCGACCAGACTGTTGCGGATGAAAAATGCAGCTGGCGCGAGGAGGGAGACAAGGCCAAACAATACAGCGTCGCGAATTTTCCGCTTAAAGCGTCCTTTTTGAAAGATGAGAATCCCTAATGCGACGGGCGGGAGAAATGCTAAACCCGCCAAACGGGTGAGGATCATTGTTCCAGAGACCACACCGGTGAGAATCACCTTCCAGACTTTGGGTTTCTTGATCTGCCAGAGCCATAAAATAAAAGTCGTGAGAAGCAGGACATGGAACAAAGGCTCACTCATCACCCAGGAATAGATGGTCAGAATAGAAGGCGATGCGATCAGGAAAATGCCAGCGGCTGCTGCGGGGATCACCAAGTTCGTGGATTTGTAGACGATCCATCCGACCAGGATTAATGTAAGGGCAAAGAGCACCGTGTTGAAGAAGCGGGCGTATCCCTGCACATCCACGCCGAGCCAGAATGCGGGGACCAGGGTCAGGGGATAGATCGGCGGAAAGCCCGTCATTACAATGGGGTCTCCTTCTGAGATATGCCGGACATAGCCCTTCCCCAAGGCGATATTTCTGGCCCCTTCCATATAATGAACTGAGTCCCCCGACAGCCCTATGCCGTCACGGGTGAGTTGGATTTGGACGGCGCTCCCAATCAGGGCAATGATGACCATCACAACCCAAAAAGACCATGGGCTGCGGTTGAGCCCTTTGAAGATATTAACAATTTGGGAAATGAACTTATCAAGTGCGGGGAGGTGCTTCAATGGCAATATATTGTTCCGATAGTAGAAACGCATCTGGCCATAGGCCATCAGGAAGATAGTCGGGATAAAGAGGATTAGGAACCTGAACGGGACGGCGTCCGGGGAGCCATATTCAATAAAGAAAGTGGCGGCTACAATGCTGGTCAATCCCATCACCCACAATCGGATGGGCTCTTTCTCATCACGAAAATTTGTTTTTCTTGTAAAAATTTTTAGTCCCGCCCATAGGGTTAGTAGGATCAGTATGGCTAATGATATGAAATCTGCAACGGTCAGTAAGTGGCCCATCATCTGAAGGGTTGCTGTATGGGCTGGTGCAATTTGTCCATTTGTGGTATTAACCAGGGCATTGCTGTAAGGCAATAATATCAGGACAGCGCCTGAGAGAAGGGCTGATAATGACAGCATCCAGGTCGCTTTTTTCCAGTCATGAAAATAGATTAGAAATTTTCGAGTTAAATAGTAAGCCAGCAAGGAAAAATTGAATCCAATACTCATAATTACAATAAGCTGTACCCAAAGCGGAACGGAAAAGATCAGGTTGATGCGGGCTGAGAAGCTGTAGGCCCATAATGTCCCCAGGATACAGGCAAATATGGCGATAAGGATTCGTGATTTCTTTTTCATATAAGCTCCAGAAAATATGGGTTTTAAAGATGGGTTTATTATATCGTAGTGTTAATCATATTAAGAAAATGTTTATACGCCCCTTCTTGACGCTCATGATTTGAGGGTGTTATTATTCTATTATGTATTTACGAGGCAGCAAGTGGTCAATGAATAAGCGTCGGCGGCGATCAAACCCCTGGTTGATCGCCTTTCTGCTGATTGCCATTGGCTTCTTTGTGTATTTGAATATTTATGTGATCCCAACGGTTCCACCGTTGTTTGTGCCCACGCCCACACCAACACGCAATCCGCAATCTTTCTCTCAGGAAGCGGAAGCATATCTGGCTGAGGGGCGGGTGGGCCTGGCGATGGAATCTTATAACGCGGCTATCAAGGCTGACCCGCAGGAGCTTTCTAATTACCTGACCCTGGCGAAGCTGCAAATTTACAGCGGTGATTATGAGGAGGCACGGGTTAACGCAGAAAATGCTTTGATGCTTGACAAGACCAAACCCCAAGCCTTTGTCCTATTGGCATGGGCGAAGGCGTATATGGGGGAGTATCTGGAAGCGGAAGCGGACATTAATTCAGCTTTGGATCTTGACCCCAACAATGCGTTTGCTCACGCGATCTACGCTTATATCCTGACCCTGCGGGTGGTCAATAATGTCGGTGAAATCGGCACGGTCGATTCCGCCATAGAGGAGTCTCGCTTGGCATTGAACGCTGACCCACAGCTCTTGGAAGCCCATTGGGCGCGTGGATACGTTTTGGAGATCACCAGCAACTATGAAGAGGCCATCCAGGAATTTCAGACGGCAGTTGAAATGAATGATGCAATTGCTGAACTGCACCTGGCTTTGGGTAGGAATTACCTTGCCATCGAGGAATATGATCAGGCGGTGTTCGAATTCACCAAAGCTTATTCCCTCAACCCGACCGATCCGGAACCCAACTGGTACATATCTCGCGTCTATGCCCGCATTGGTGAGTTTGCCAAGGCGGTTCAGTATGCAGAGCAGGCGGTTGGGGATGACCCCACTAACCCCTATATGCATGGCAACCTTGGTTCGATGTATTATAGGGACTTGCAGTACAATCGGGCGGTAGAATCCCTGGAGCTGGCCGTCAGGGGTGGCACAACGGAGGATGGTGAGGTTGTGGAAGGGCTGCCTTTGGATTATTCCATGTCCATTATGGAATATTACAGCCGATATGGATTGGCCCTGGCTCGCTTGAATCGCTGCGGAGATGCTGTTCAGGTGGCGCAGGCGATGCTGCAAACCGTGCCGGATGATGAGACTGCGGTTTATAACGCTGAGGAGATCATTCGGATTTGTCAGGAATATCAAGAGAATCCCCCCACACCAACTGATACTTTGGAAGCTGGTGAAGAAACCCCTGCGCCGACGCCGACACTAACGCCTTCCCCAACTGTAACAACCGATGATTAATCCAGAATTTTAACCCCAAACACTTATGTACTTACAAGGGAAAGAACCTCAATTTCGCAAGTCCAAGAAGCAGTCTAATCCGTACAGGATTATGATTCTGCTGGTCATGATTGTGCTCTTCTTTACCGTGTTGACAGGGATGATGAAAGGCGATGTGCAGCCCTTGTTTCTGCCGACACCTACACCAACACGATCGACGGACTCCTTCGTGGTTGAAGGGAAAACCCATTTTGCAGCGGGAAATCTGGATGCTGCTATTGAGGCTTTTCAGAATGCCACCCGGCTTGACCCAGAGAATCCAGAATTGTTCGCAGAGATGGCGCGCATTCAAACCTATTCATCCAGTTTGCTGACCACCGATGCTGAACGCAAAGAGCGCCTTACAGAAGCCCTGGAATCCATCAACCGTGCAAAAGAACTAGCTCCGAACAGCAGCGAAGTTCTGGCTGTCAGAGCCTTTGTGCTGGATTGGAATTCCAACCCGCTCCTTGTTGATGACGCAACCTCCGAATCCCTTTTGAATGAGGCTGAATCGGAAGCTGTGTTGGCATTGCAGATTGATAATACTAATACGCTGGCGCTGGCTTATTACGCGGAGATCCTGGTGGACCAGACCAAGTGGAATCAGGCGCAGCAATACATTCAACAGGCCGTGGAGCGAGATGACAGCCTGATGGACGTGCATAGAATTCAGGCTTATACCTATGAAACGTTGGGCGAGTATAATCTGGCAATTCAGGAATATGAAAAAGCAATTGAGATCATGCCTAACTACACGTATTTATATATTGCTGTTGGGCGCATCTATCGTCACCTGAAGCTTTATGAACAAGCCCTGGAACACTTCGCCATGGCGGCGAACTTGAATGAGCAGTTGGGGATCAAGGATCCTATTCCTTATTTGGCCATTGCCAACACCTACGCACAGGACGGCGAATTTTTCGCAGCAGCGCTGAACGTTCAGGAAGCCATAAGCTTCACACCGGCCAACCCGGATGTGTACGGCCAATTGGGGGTGGTTTATCACAAATCCCGCAACTACGAGGGCGCTATCCCCGCATTGGAATGTGCCATTGAAGGCTGCAATGCCGAACAGAGCTGTGAGGTGCGCCAATGCGACCCGGAGGTTGATCCTATGGTTGCCATTGAAGGCCTGCCGCTCACTGGCAGCTCTGTGGTTTATTACTTCACCTATGGCTCTGTGCTGTCGGGGTTGCATAAGGAAGGCGATGATAAGTGCGAAAAGGCGATGTGGGTCTTTGACCAGCTTCGGGAACGCTATCCTGATGACCCTACGATCATGAGCATCGTCATGGCGGGTGAGGAAATTTGTACCTATTCGGAAGATTCCACAATGGAGGAATCGACACCAGAAGAATAATGGGGGGAATGTAAGACTTTTATAAGAATTAATCAAAATTCCCTTGACGTGATTTTTGAACACAGGTAAGATTGAAATGTTAGCACTCTTGTCAATAGAGTGCTAAATGGTGAAATAATATACCTAAAAAATCACTAATCAATTGGAGGAACGAATGGCAATCTCAATTAAACCTTTGGGAAACCGACTTGTTGTCGAACCCATTGAGCAAGAAGAAATTACTGCTGGAGGCATCGTGCTTCCTGAAACCGCCAAAGAAAAACCCCAGAAGGGTAAAGTCCTGGCAGTGGGTCCCGGCGAGCGCAATGAAAAAGGCGACCATATGGCCCTGGAAGTTGAAGAAGGTGATACGGTTTTGTTTGCGAAATATTCAGGGACTGAAATCAAGTACGATGGCAAAAAATTGTTGATCATGCGGGAAAGTGATATTCTCGCGAAATTGAATGACTAATTAATTGAAATCCAAGGAGTAATGACACATGGCTAAACAACTCGTGTTTTCTGAAGAAGCCCGGCGCTCGTTGAAAGCCGGCATTGATATCGTCGTAAAATCTGTTGCAACCACATTGGGGCCAAAAGGCCGCAACGTTGCATTGGATCGCAAATTTGGTTCACCCACCATCACTCACGATGGCGTGACCGTTGCGAAAGAAATTGAACTGGAAGAGCCCTTTGAGAATATGGGGGCCCAACTCTTGAAAGAAGCTGCGACCAAGACAAATGATATCGCTGGTGACGGCACCACGACATCCACCGTTCTGGCGCATGCTATTGTCACTGAGGGTCTTAAGAACCTGGCGGCTGGCGCCAATCCGATGCTCCTCAAACGCGGCATTGAAGCGGCCTCAAAGGCTGTTTCCGATGCTATTGTTGAGCAGGCGATTGACATCACCACCAAAGAAGAAATCGCTAACGTTGCCAGCATCTCTGCTCAGGATCGCGAAATTGGCGAACTGATCGCTGAGGTGATGGATAAAGTTGGCAAAGACGGCGTGATTACCGTTGAAGAATCCCGCGGTTTAGAATTTGAAACAGAATACGTTGAGGGTATGCAGTTTGATCGCGGTTACATTTCCCCATATTTCGTAACCGATTCTGAAAATATGCAAGCTGAAATTGAAGAACCTCACGTTCTTGTTCATGACAAGAAAATTTCCGCTGCAAGCGACATCGTTCCCCTGCTTGAAAAATTGGTACAGGTTGGTAAGCGCGAACTGCTGATCATCGCTGAGGACATTGACGGCGAAGCATTGGCTACACTCGTGCTGAACAAGCTGCGTGGCATGCTCAATGTGTTGGCTATCAAAGCCCCTGGCTTTGGCGATCGACGCAAGGCTATGCTGCAGGATATTGCCACACTGACCGGCGCGACTGTTATCTCAGAAGAGACCGGACGCAAGCTGGAATCTGTGACGATGGAAGACCTTGGACAGGCTGAGAAGGTTGTTAGCACCAAGGACGACACCACCATTGTAGGCGGCAAAGGTGATTCCGATGCGATCAAAGGCCGCATCGAGCAGATCCGTGTTGAAATTGACAACACCACCAGCGACTATGACCGTGAGAAATTGCAAGAGCGCTTGGCGAAACTTTCTGGCGGCGTTGCTATCATCCGTGTGGGCGCTGCAACCGAGACGGAACTTAAAGAGAAGAAACATCGTGTTGAAGATGCCCTCTCTGCGACCCGTGCTGCGGTTGAAGAAGGTATCGTCCCCGGCGGCGGCGTAGCGTTGATCAATGCGATGGAAGCTATCGAGGGTTTGAAGATGGAAAATGTTGATGCCCAAATCGGCGTCAAGATTGTCCGCAATTCCCTGGAAATTCCGATGCGCAAGATTGCCCAAAACGCTGGCTATGACGGTTCTGTGATCGTCGAGAACGTCCGACAGAAGCAAGCCAAAGAGAAGAATAAGCAAATTGGCTTTGATGTCCTGGCAGAAGAGTATGGCGATATGGTTGAGGGCGGCGTGATTGACCCCGCCAAGGTAACCCGCGGTGCTCTGGAGAATGCAGCGTCCATTGCTGCTATGATCCTGACCACGGAAGCCCTGATCACCGATATCCCTGAAGAAGAACCCAAGATGCCTGCTGGTGGCGGTGGCGGCGGCATGGGCGGCATGGGTGGCATGGGCGGCTTCTAACCCCTACGCTAAACAAGAGACTGAAGGCTGTTCCAACTTGGAACAGCCTTTTTTGTTTTCGATAGAAATTTTTTCTTCCGCTGGTATAATGTGAACCATGTTTACACTGAAGTCGTCTGCACACAAACGCTTATTCTTGTTATTACTTGCGTTTTTATTTACCGCTTGTTCAAACACCCCAACACCAACGGATGTGGAAACGCAAACCCCAACCTCGCTTGAGGTTTCTCTAACACCAGAGGGGCCCACACCAACCTTTGTGCCGGCCGCGGCTGTGGTGAACGGTGAAAGGATACCCTTAGCGTTATTTGAAAGCGAAGTCGCGCGGTATCTGACCGCTCAGGAGGAGATGGGAACACCTGTAGAAGATGAGGCTGAAGCGCGCCAAAAGGTATTAGATGATCTCATTGATCAGGTGCTTCTGGCGCAGGGAGCGCGTGAGGCTGGCATCAGCATCAGCGATCAGGACGTGCAGGCCAGGCTGGACGCAATTGCAGAGGACCTTGACCTGGCAGCCTGGATGGGGGAATGGGGGTATACGGAAGATGAGTTGTTCCAATCCCTTAAGTTGCAAATGCTGGCGGCAGCTCAACGCGATTTGATCGCTGAATCGATCCCTCAGACGGCGGAACAGGTGAAATTACAGCAGATTTTTACTTATACGGAGGAAGATGCGCGGGCAGCCTTGCTCAGTTTGGATTCGGGGACGCCCTTTGATGAGGTGGCTTTCTCATATATTTATGATCCCGTCACCGGCGGGCACCTCGGTTGGTTACCGAGAGGTTACCTGCTCGATTCAGCGGTGGAAGAGTCGGCTTTTTCTTTACCGGTTGGCGACTATTCGGGCGTCATCGCATCCGAAGTTGGTTTTCACATCATCCGGGTCATTGATCGGGAAGAACGCCCACTTTCCCCTGATGCCCGTTTGACCTTACAGAGAAATGCGTTGTACGAATGGCTAGCCCAGCAGCGGGAAAGCAGCACAATCGAGGTTTTGATTCCATAAGATGAAGAACCAAACTAATCCACGCAGGCCAAATCGCACCACAGGTCGGGATAATCGTCCTTCTCTACCCAGTATGGCGACGCCGCGGCGGCCTGAACCCCCGCCCAAGATGGGTTTGTTGGGTTTTTTGCTGATCCTTGGGATCCTTGCGGGTTTGATATGGCTGATCATGCTGCTCTCTGGTTTAGGACCTTATAAGGTGGATGCACCAACCCCCACTGTTTCCCGACCCATTACACAATCAGGTGAAGATACGGTCACTGTTGGTGGGATAATGACCAACACGGCAACGCCCAGCCCCATGCTGAGCCTGACGCTGACACCCACACCTTCGCCGACCTCTGAACCGATGCCTTTCCGGCTCAAGGGGGAACCCGAAGCGCTGAATAGTGACTTGATCCGGCCTGAGCTGGGCTGCGATTGGCTGATTATTGGCGGGCAGGTCAGGGACCTGCAGGAAGCACCTGTGACCGATCTCACAATCCACCTTTATGGTGAAATTGGCGGATATACGGTTGATAGGGTCACCCTGTCGGGTAATGCCCCCGGATACGGCGAGTCAGGTTACGAATTTACGCTGCAAGATCTGGTGGTGGACAGCGATGGCACCTTGTTCATTCAACTGGTGGATAATAACGGACAGGCGCTTTCAGATCCTTACCCCCTTCAAACTTATGAAGACTGTCAAAAGAACCTTATTTTGGTGAATTTCCATCAGGTTCGATAAGGGTAGTGTCTTCTCCCTCTTTGATTCATTAATCAATCATACTATTCGTATATAGGCATAATGCTTATAGGATGTTGACCTGTTTAAGAAACCAATGTTATACTGGGATTAACATCCTTGAATTCATGTTCATAACAACATCGGGAAACGCTTTGGCAAGTGATGTTTCTTAGGATTTGTTATGCTGATTTCTGAATTTCAGTATGAGCATTGGTGAAGCCGAATATATCGACTAAAACGTTGGTTTTCTCAAAATTTGGTTCTTAATCAGAAAGGATCCCTGAAATGTCCCTAAGTGTATCAGAATTTATCAAAAGATATGTGATCCTTCTTCTTGTCATCACAATTGGCCTAACAGCTTGTGCGCCAAACATCGAGCGCCTTCAAGAAAGAGGAAATGTTGAGAAGCTGATTGCTGCCTTGGAATACGAGCGTAATCCCGAAGTCAGGGTAGATGCTGCCCGTGCTCTGGGGGAGATGGAGGCATATGATGCCATTGAGCCCTTACTCACTTTGCTTGAAGATGATGAGGTAGCCGAGGTCCGCAGCGCGGCCGCAGTCGCCTTGGGGCAGATTGGTATCGCTAGAGTGATCCAGCCGCTCATCGATGCTTTGGAAGATCGCAGTTCGATGGTGAAAAATTCGGCTAAAGAGGGTTTGGCCCTGTGCGGGGAGCAGGCTGTTGAACCGATGATCGAACTGCTGGAGTCAGAAGATGAAGAATTATATCAATCTGCTGTTGATGTCCTCGCAGCAATTGGAAGCCCGGCGGCAGCGCCATTGGTTGCATTGTTGACCAATCGTGATGAAGCGGTGAGGACGGGCGCGCATGAAGCCCTGGTTAATATGGGCAGTGCTGCGGTTCCAGATTTGATTGATTCCTTTGACGGCAATAAAAAATCCTTGGGGAATAAAATTTTGGATGTGCTGATTGAAATCCGTGGGGATGCGGTCCATCCACTTATTGGACTGTTAAACGATACTGATGAAGATATCGTCAATTGGGCTATGGAAGCTTTGGTCGAGATTGGTCAACCTTCCGTTGACCCATTGATTAATTCTCTCGCAGACGATGCACGTTGCAATTATGTGCATGCAACCTTGTTGGAGATTGGCGAGCCAGCCGTTGACCCGTTGATTGCGGCGTTATCTGACCCGGACCTTCGTACACCTGCTGGTGATGTTTTGATTGATATGGGTGATGTGGCGATGGACCCCCTGCTCAAAGCCTATGAAGCCGATCCAGAGAATGTGGAGCATTTATTGCGTCCTCTGTCTTTCGGCTTGACGGTGGAGGATACACAGGTCCGACAACGGGTCATGGCTATCCTTGAAGAGATTGGTGAGCCAGCCATTCCTGCAATATTGGATATGGTGAAGAATGCCAATAAGGTGATTGCAAACGGGCAGATGTTCCTTGCCAGTGCGGTTCGGTTAAGCCCTTACGGCACAGTTGAAGGGACGCTGGTTGATGGTGGTTCGTGTACTGAGCCAGGGACATGGGAAGGTAAAATCGTCCTTTGCCAGCGTGGCGATAATTATTTCTATGAGAAAGTCGAAAACGTTGAGGCTGGTGGGGGAATAGCTGTGGTGCATTACAACAGCGTTGAAGGCAATATGTGGCCAACCCTCTATCAGGAGAATGACTATATCAGCGTATCGGTTGGGGTTTCTCAGGAAGCCGGTGAAACAATGCTGGATGATTGTCTTGGCGATACAGTCATCGTTTCAAGCCGGGATATTTCCAGCGCACAAGAAATCCTGGAGGAAATGGGGGAACCAGCCATTCCATACCTTGTTGAATACATCAAAGATGAAGAGATCCGCTGGACCTCCTCATTCTATTTGATCCCGGACGTATTGATCGCCATGGGTTCGCCAGCGGTACCCGCCACCATTGAAATGCTTCATGATAATGATAAAGATGTGCGCTACGAGGCAGCCTTTATCCTCGGTCAAATTGACGACGACCGGGTTATCGATCCGCTGATTGAAGCCCTCGAGGATAATGAGGGCTGGGTAAGAGAGCAGGCGGCTTATTCCCTTGGTGAACAACAGGCTGTGGAGGCTATTGAGCCCCTGATGGAATTGTTGGGTGATGAAGAAGAATATGTTCAAAATGCAGCCGTAGAAGCCCTCCAGGGGATTGGGCTGCCAGCGGTGGATTATTTATTGGATATCTATCATGACGAAAATGCGCCGGATAAAGAAGGCGTGGCATCTGCATTACTGGCTATCTTCAAAGCCAATGAAAGCGCCATTGAAGATATCGCATCGAAAGTCTGTTCAGGGCAGGCACAAACTAGCACAACGGAATATAACCGTTACGAAGGGGATTATCACCCCACTGTGATTCTCGATGAAGACGGAGAAGTGCACAAGTGGACGTATGACCTAGCAGTTGATTGGCTGCCCTATACGCCGGAGCAGCTTGAGTTGGTGGTTTGCCTGGGCGACTTGGAAAAACAACAAATTCAAGTTTGCCCCTATTACAAACCGGGCACTTCCACTTATGTGTTTAGTATCACCCGTTATCGATATGGTATGGATGCGGCACTCTATTCGTCGTTTTCAGGATATCAATTGCGGGCAACAACCCTCAGAGGTTCCTATCCCGATTCCTGCCCCTATTCTGCCTATTCTTATCAGACGCAGATCACGGGTTCAACAATCAGTATGAGCGATCTGGCGACATGGTTGTCCTCTTATGGCATCCCATTAGGAGAATAGTATACTATTGTTCATTTAGAATCATAACAAAAAGCTTCCGAGATTGTTCCGGAAGCTTTTTTATGATTCCACTGAAAGCCAATTTTATCTTTCTAATTGAGCACTTCTGAGGAAAAAAATTTGAAATCTTAATTGCTGGGGCAGAACCCAGAAATGACGTCACTTATTCCACAAAATTATTCTTGATGGCCAACTGCTCTTATCATCAAGTCGAAATATTTTGGGATTGAAATTTAAATATTTATTGACCCGTTTGATAACAAAGTGCTATACTGGCCTTAGGCAGCCTTGAAATCATGCTCATAACAAAGGGCGGAATAAAACAACGATAGACGCTTATCGTGTTCCGTTATGGTGATGGTTTCTTCATAGATCATGATGGATTTATGGCACAGGAATATTCAGCCATAGGCACCTGTATCGGTCTTCTTATTAAAACAATTTATTCACATTGAGAAAGGCTCCTAAACATGTTTCAGTGTTTATCAGAGTTCACTAAACGGTTCGTGGTCCTATTTGTTGTTATCACCGTTGGCATCACCGCGTGCGCACCCAACATTGATCGCCTTCAAAGAAAAGAGAATGTCGAAAAATTATTGGCTGCTTTGGATGATGATCAAATAGATCTTGTTAGAATGGACGCAGCACGCGCATTGGGTGAATTGGGCGCAGAGGAGGCCATTGATCCCCTGGTCAGATTACTTTCTGAAGATGATTATCCGGGTGTTCGCAGTGCAGCTGCCTACGCCCTGGGGAAGATTGGCAGTTCAAGCGTGATTCAACCTCTGATCAACGCTCTTGAAGATAGCAGTTCGGAGGTGAAAAATTACGCTGAAAAAGCGCTGGCAATGTGTGGCGAAGCGGTTGTTGATCCGATGATTGAGTTGTTGGGATCGGAGGAAGATGGTTCATATCAGTCTGCCATGGATATTCTTTGTGAGATTGGCGATCCAGCAGTTCCTGATTTGATAGAATCCTTGTCCATTAATGATACGATTCATAATCAAAGGATCATGGAAGCGTTAGTCAAGATTGGCGAGCTTTCAGAAGTGTTAATAGATCACGAGCTTTCAGTGGATCTTCTGGTTGATTCCCTTGATGATGAGGCCCGTGTAGAAGATATCCATTCGATATTATTAACCATAGGTGAGCCAACCATTGACCCCTTAATCAATGCATTATCCGACCCGAACCTTCGGTTACCGGCCAGTGAAGTCCTAATGGATATGGAGGATATGGTGCTGGAACCCTTGTTTGAAGCCTATGAAGCTGACCCAGACAAGGGTGAATATTTATTGCTTCCCCTTTCGCTTGGCATGACAAGCAATGATATTGACGTTCGTGAACGAGTGATGGCGATCTTTGTTGATATTGGCGAAGCAGCCGTTCCAGTGATTTTAGATGCTGTTAAGAATAATAATGAGATTATGATTGATGCCCAAAAAATAAAGGATTTTGGAGAGCCAGCCATCCCACATTTTATGATGTACTTAAAAGATGCAGAAGTCACTTCTACTTCCCCATTATTTAATCTGATTAAAGATGCGCTGGTTGCAATGAGCCCATCCGCTGTGCCAGCGATGGTCGAATTGTTAGGGGATACTGATTCGGATGTTCGATATAAGGCAACGATAATATTGGGTGAAATGGATGATGAGAGCGTTGTGGAGCCCCTTATTGAAGCATTGGAGGATAATGTTCCTCTCGTGAGAAAGGGAGCAGCTTTTTCTTTAGCTGAACATCAAGCAATTGAAGCACTTGATCCTTTGATAAATTTGTTGGATGATGTGGAATTTGTTCGGGATGTTGCAATAGACGCTCTTCATATGCTTGGGTTACCCGCGATTGAAAAGCTTTTTGAAATTTACCATTCTAAGGACACTCAGAATAAAGATGTAATTGAAAATGCGCTGCTAGATCTCTTCAAAGCCAATCAGGCTGCCATTGAACAAGTCGCAGCAAAAGCCTGTTTGACGCAAGGCCAATGGAATACAACGGAATATGATCCCAATCAAAGCGGCCCACATCCAACGGTGATTCTTCAAGCCACCGGAAAATTGCATTCTTTGACGTTTGACCTTGATATTGATTGGCTGCCCTATACTCCGGAGCAGCTAGAATTGGTGGTTTGTCTGGGACAACCTGAGAAAAAATTTGTTGAAAAGTGCAATTATTATAGCCTCTTCACATCTCAGTATATGTTTAGTATCACCCGATACCAAAATGAAGTCAGAGTTTACCTGCGAAAATCTTATAATGGTAAATGGTTGTACAAAACAACTCTTACAGGCTCGACCCCAGATGCTTGTCCAAATACCGCTGATGATTCAATGTCGCAGATTGTCGGCTCTGCCATTGATTACAGCCCTTTGGTATCCTGGATTTCCTCACTCGGCATTCCTTTTAGTAAATAAACGATGATTATTCCTTTTCTTTGTAAATAAAAGCTCTCTATTGTTAGGTTTGGGAGCTTTTCCAATCTTGTTTGGCTTTTTATCAATTAAGTGTTTTTAACAGGGATTTTCTTGGGGCAATCTCGAAACTCTCATCCCCTGCAAAGAATCCCGTCAATCCCTCTGCTGGCAGGGTCAGGACTTTGCTGTTGGCAAAGTAATCAAATTTAAAGTTTGTTTCATCCCCTGCTTGCATTCCAGGGATGGGCATCAAGCGTCCAGTGAGAGGCTTATCCAACCGCAAGGCGAGGGCAGCCAAATCCAACAGGACGGCTTGAAGCTGTCCCACGGTTGCATCCCCGGGGAGGGGAATGGTGTCCAAGCCGGTGCCGCAAACGGCGGAAAACATCAGTAAATCGGTGACGCTTAGCGTACCCTCTGCAGCCCTTTGTGAGAGGATCGAATCTTCCAGTAGGGGCAGCATCAATCCGTTGAAGCCGGTGCGAGTGAAATTCGCCCGATCGAGGGTATCCGTGAGAAAGGCGGCTGCGGCCAGGCTGCCGGAGAGCCCAAGCTGGGGTACACCCAGCTTCTCCAGGGCATTGCCCAGAGAAATATCGGGCGTGGGAAAGGGCGCTGGGGAAAAGTCAATGCCCTTGAAACTCACCGGGTAGATTTGAGACAGGTGTTTTGCCACACCTTCCAGCTTTTCAGTATGGGTCTCAATAGAATGTATCAACCGCTGCCGTGCATCGGCAAGGGAATCCGCTTCTGAAAAGGCTTTACCGACCAGGTCTGCTCCCTCAATCGCCAGGGCAAAAGCTGCTCCTTCACCCTGATGATAAGCGGCGGGGAAAAAGGGTGACCAGGCGGGGACGTTAGCCAGCGCTGTGAACCTGAGATTGGCAAACCCGTTTTTTTCAAGTGGGGCTGTGCGATGGATAATTTCAGCGCAGGCCCTCACGGCAGGCAGGCTGACCTTGCCATCAGGTGTAGTGAGATGTCCACCGAAAAAAAGGATACTGGATTCCCCCAGCATGCCTGGAATCAGGGTATAGCTCTCGGGTTTGTCGGTTTGGGCTGGTCCCAGGGCGACATACTCGAAGCCCTCGCTGTGGGCGATCATCTGCATCCGGGCGACAAACGCGGGCATATCCTCCGGGGACAGATACGTTGGGAAAGGCGGGGTAGCCAGGCGTAAGGTTTGCACCTCGTAGCCGGCGGATTGGAATGCTGATTCCGCATGCCTGGCGAAGATGCCCGCTTTTTGCAGGACGTTTTCACTGATGGGCCAGCGGGGGTGAACAAAAGATGTAATGGAACGTATTCGCATGCTTATTCCTTTTGTGCTTGATATCGTTGTCGGAGGACTTCTGCGATCAAGATGCCAGCAGCGATGGCGGCATTTAACGATTCTGCCCGGCCCCTCATGGGGATGGTGATCCGCTGTGTAGCAACTTGTTGCCCTTGGGGGCTGGCACCAAAGGCTTCACCGCCAATGAGCAATGTGCAAGGCTGCACCAGATCTGCTTCCCATAAAGGGGTCTCCGCCTCCGCATCAGCCAGGAACACGGGTAACCCCTGGATCATTTGGCCAATGTCTTTCCATGCCAACGGTTGGATGGGCAGGTGAAAATGCGCGCCCATGCCAGCCCGGACGACCTTGGGTGAGAAGGCATCCACCGTCCCTGGGGGCAGAAGGACACCATCTGCTCCCGCAGCCTCAGCTGTTCTGAGGAGCGTGCCCATATTGCCTGGGTCGCGTATTTGGTCCGCGATCACCAAAAAAGTTGGATTATTAATGATGGGAAGGGCTTGTCCTTCAAGAACGGCCAGAATCCCCTGGGGCGTTTCAGTATCGCTGACCTCCGCCATCAGGTCGGGCGCGATCTCGTAGGTTGGGGTTTCATTTTGGGAATGGATATTTTTAAGGAGTTCAGTCCCACGGTCTGAGAGAGTCTCATCGTAAAGGATGAAGGCCATCGGCCAGTGGACGCTGACCGCTTCCTCTACCAGGCGAACCCCTTCTGCAACAAAGGCATTTTCAGCTTGGCGATTGCGCTTACGGCTTTGCAGCCCACGCACTAATTTGATTTTGCTGTTGCTGGAAGATGTAATTATAGAAGACAAACGAAATCTCTTTTCAATTTTGTTTGAATAATCCTTGACCTAATTGTAACAAGATATTTTAAGGAAAAGTTTTTATCTGAATGGTTAGAACTTACTTTTGCTGGATATGTCCCTTTTCTATTCTGAGTTAATAGAGGTTATGACATTCCGTGCGGATTTCCCCGCTTGGTGTGATGCTCATGATGCCGAATTGGGGATTGTCATGATTATGATGGCAGGCATAGGCGGGGCCAGGATTGAAGAATAATTTGCCATCTAGCCATTTGGCGACCTGATGATGGGTGTGGCCGAAGATGATCACGTCTGAGTCAGGATAATCCACTGACAGGGTTCGGTGATAACGTTCAAAGCGGTATCCATCCCTTAGGTAAGCCCATTTATCGACTACATAATGGATCATGGAACGATGGCCGTGGGTTAGAGTAATTCCGATGGTGTTGACTGTGAATGTGATTTCCCGAGGAGAGCGCATTCCTAACACCCAATCCCGGTTACCCTGCACCACCCTGACCGGCGCGATGTCCTCCAGGGGTCGGATAGCCCGCCAGCAAGCGGCATCCCCCGCATGCAAAATTTGTTGGACCTTTGCCCTGCGGAAGAACGTCAGGATGCCTTTTGGGATAGCTCTGGCGCGGTCAGGGATATGAGTATCCGCAATAACGCCAAAAACCATTATGCCTTGTTCACACGGCATGTCCTTGTGCCTTTTCATGTGGACGGAAGTATTTCCAGGATAACAGGATGGCGATGATGTAGCAAAGGCTGGTGGTGATAAACAGGGGTGAAAAACCAAAGCGGGTTTGCACCAACCCTGATATGAAGATGCCAACCGCCTGACCAGCCTGCCAGCCAATGCCGCGCAAGCTGGAAACGGCGGCTTGCTCTTCAGGTGGGGTGACCAGCATAGCGTAATTCTCCAGGAGCGGTGTTGCCATTTGCATCAGAACGGTGCGCAGCAGCATGCTGACGGCCGTGAACCACAGCACAGGCGAGAAGCCTAAAGTGATCAGAAAAACCACACTGGCCCCCTGGGTAATGACGGTTGGAATGATTCGGCTGTGGGTCATATTTACAAGCCAGGGGCCCATGATGGATCCCATAAAAACGAGCAGGGATGAAAGGCTGAAAAGTAAGCCTAACAAATTGTCGCTGATATTAAATTTTTGTCGCAGAAAAACATTCAGGTAGGGGATCAGGATTGCTGCGCCAAAGCCCATGATTAAATTAATGAAAGCAAGCTGCCGTGCAATGGGACGGGCGATAATTTTTCGGGCCATGACCTTAACTGGCAGATAGGAAGAGGTATCAACGGTGGTCTTTTCTTGTTTTGTGATAAGGAGGATTGGCACCAGGCTGGTGGTCGCTAGGAGGATGCCAGCTGTAATGACCCACTGATAGGAGGAGGCTGTGCCTTGCGCAATACCCAACCAACCTTGAAGCAGGTCCGGCATTTGGCCGGCAGCAAGGTTACCGATCATGGATGCGAGGGTGATGAAGCCGAAGTTCAAACTGAAAACCATGGCTTGATGAGCCGGTTTGCAGTTGGACATAATGAAGGGGGATTGGGCAACACGGTAGAGCATCAATCCCGCCCCCTGCACCAACCCAAAAATGAAAATGACAATGGGGTTGAGGAGGTGCACCTGGAGCGACATGCCAATGAAACACACGCTCAGGCCAATAATCATGCTCACCCGTCGTCCGATGCGATCTGATAGCAGGCCCAGGGGTAAACCCAAGACCAGCGCGGCTAATGGGTTTGCGGACCGGATCAGCCCCAGCATGTCGTTATTGAAACCAAGGGATAGTATATACAAGTTGAAGAACAGTTCCCATACACTGAATGAGAACCCATATAATAGCGTGGAAAACAGGAGAAGTTTGGTGTTGCGGTTGAAACGATAACGCATAATCTGGTTCCATTTTTGAAAGCGTTTTAGATTTTACCATGGGATGAAAGTTGAAAGGCTTTCATGATAGAAGATTGCTTTTGGGAGTCTTGTGAATGCGAGAGAATTTTCCTCCCTCACGGAGGGCGAGGAGGTAGAGCTGCATGTGATGATGAGAATAATTGAGGTTTAGGGTTGTATTTTGTAGTGAAGAAACGAAAAAAACCCTCTCCCTTCGAAAGGGAGAGGGCAGGGTGAGGGTTAAATTAGAAATGCAGTCAATTTTTCACCTTCTGACCTCGTTGCATTGATTTTATATTTTTCTCTGGTTAATGGGACTCAGCACACATTTCTTTTCTGTAAGTGATATGAGTTTTATCCTTCTCGTATCCCAGGCTTTGATAAAGCTTCAGCGCGCCGTTGGGGTTATTGGTGTCCACGCCCAGCGCAACCTCCGTCATCCCTTTGTCTTTGTGCAATTGCATACTGCGCACGATGAGGGCTTTGGCAATGCCGCGCCGCCGCCATTCTCGACGGGTGGAGATGTTCTCCGTCCAGCCGCGCTTGACCTTGTTTTTCTCATTGTAGTCATGTTCAATGAAGTTCATCACGCTGCTGACAACCTCATCGCCGTCCCAGGCGACCTGCCAGAGTTCGGGCTGAAAGAACTTGGAGTCCTTATATGAAATAAAATCTTCCTCTTTCGGTTCCGCGAACCCCCAATGATCGCGGAAAGCTTCGGTGGAAGCGTCCCAAATCTTGCGTGTGTCCTTATCTATGACGGGCCTGGCTTCAATGCCCTCCGGCAGTTCAGCTTCAGGGATATCGTCCAATGACCGCGACATTTCAATGAAGAAACGAGTGGCTTGATAGCCTTGTGATTCGAGAATATCGTTATAGGCTGTTTTGTATTCGTTGCTGTAGGTTTGGTAAAGCCGTTTGCTGTCCTGCGGCTGTTCCTGGGCTATCGCTTGCAGGCGGGCTTCACACCATTGCATCATGGCTTGTTCAATGCCCTGATCCCGCCACTTCGGCAGGATATTGACGAAGAGCGAATAAATTCTGTCATTGGGGTCTTTCTCTTGCCACCATTCCACCCGAGAATAAGCAATGGCTTCACCGTTTATTTCAGCGAAAACCATATCCTTGTCTGGATCTGAGTTGGTCAGGTGGGCATAATCGTGTTGAATGTCCTCCAAGGTGGTTACCCGGTCATCCTGATCGGCTTCTTTGGCTTTTTCAATGATTTTCAGCATCTTTGGATAATCTGTTTCACCTGCAAAGCCGCGGAATGTTAAGCCTTCAATAGCCGGGGCGTTTTTTATGATGATTTCTTTGGTTTTCATGTTTATTCTCCTATTTAATTGTTTCGATCAACTTTCGATAAAATGCAGGGTGGGTGATGTTCACCCCCACAAGCATGTCTTTTTTTTCGTCACGAAGTGGTGCAAACCTCATTTGCTTTGTTTTTCGGGAACAAATCCAACTCATGAACAACGGCGGACAGTGCTCGCTTCACCCATGACCCTGCCGGGAATATTTTATGGGTTATTATGTGCTTTATTCATGGTCGCCATTTGCAGCGGCTGCACGTTCCAGGTCACGCTTATCCAGTTTGAACTTGAGGTAGGCAGGGATCACGGTGAGCAGCGCGATAACGGCTGTGATGTAGAACGGCGCATCAGGGCTGATGGTCTTCCATAAGAAGGACCCAATCGCTGGGGCGGGCAGTGAAAAAATGCCCAGACTGGCGTGGATCAGCCCAAAACCTGTCCCTCGAAGTCGCTCCGGCAGTACTTTGCTGAGCAGGGATTGGTATGCTGGCGAGAGAAGCCCCACACCGACGCCAAATAATGCCCAGACACTGGCGTAGCCAATGAAGCCCTGAACCTTGATCAGCAACAGCATGGCCAGGAACTCCAGGAAGAAACCCAATGCGATGGCTATTCTTTCACCAAATTTATCTGAAAACCACCCTGCTGGGATGGTGGTGATCATGGACGCCACCCCAAAACAGGAAGACAGCCACCCGATCTGCTGAAGGTTCATCCCGCCGATTTCCTCCAGATAGAGGGGCATCAGGCGGAAGGACATTGAGAAGGCGATGTCACGTACGCCATCGGTCAGCAGCAGCCAGGTCAACAAACCGCCCGCGATCGCTAACCCAAATACGGTTTTAAAGTTGGTCTTCAGGGAATCGAACGATAACTTTTCACCGAATTGTTTGTGATGTTTCTTGCCAGCGACCTTAGCCAGGATAAGGCGAATGGTGGTGGCACAAATGTAAATGCCAGCCGCCACCATCAGCATGATGCGAAAACCATAGGTATCCGCCAGCCATCCTGCCAGGGGTGGGCCAATCACCGTCACTACGGTGTAAATGGTATCCGTGATTCCGTAGACTTTGCCGCGGTGTTCCTCGGCAGTTTCCTCAGCGATGAAAGCGCCAAAACTGGGGCCGATCAACGATCGCGTCAGGGCACTCAAGGTCTCCGAGAGATACAGCCACTGCCAGGTGGGCATAAAGATTGGGCTGATATAAGCGCCCAAACCGATCAAGCTGCCGAGCGCGACGCTGCGCAATCGGCCGATGGTATCAGAGACCCAACCACCCAGCACCTGTAAGGCGAGAGGAACAATTTGTGATATGGTAAAGAAAACGCCAATCTGCAGGACATCCGCTCCAAGGTATTTCATATATAGGGGCAGCATGGTCATATACATTTCTCCAGCGATGTTGGCAAACACCATCGCGACCATGAAGACGATCAGTGTGGTGGATAGTATCCGCTCCTTTTGACGGGTTTGTTGTATTGTGTTGCTTGTTTCCATGATTTATTCCTTCATCTTTTTTATTCCGAACTCTGTTACTTTACGATATTTAATGTTCTTGATATTTACGTTGTGCTCAGGACTTCACCAGAACGCAGCTCCATTTCATAAGTGTCGAATTGCTTGGTGACATACATGCCGGCTTTCTCATATAATTTTGTGGCATTGGTCAGGCTGGACGCATCCACAGCCAGTCCCACCCGTTTCTTCCCGCGGTGATAAAATTCGTGGAAAGCCTTCTTGAGAAGCGCTGTTCCCAGACCCTTCCGCCGCCAGGACTTGCAGACGCCCAACTCGTTGACCCAACCCATATGCGGGTCTTCAACCATCTTGCCAGAACATCTACAAATGCCGGCGATGCGACCCTCGGATTTTGCCAGGAACCACAACGAGGGATCAAAGTCCTTATCACTTATGATGAAGTGATGCCATTGCCCCATCAATTCATCCAGGGATTTCTCGACATACCCCCAATGATCCTTGAAAATGGTCTCCCTGGCGGTGATCGCCGCTTTTAATTCCGTTTGGATGTGGATAGGTTCAATCGTCAGGCTTTCGTGAAGGACCGGCTCGATGGGGGGCTCATCCAATCGTATTTCCATACGGAAGAAATGTCGAACGAGTTCAAAACCGTAGGCTTCCATGGCCCTTCTTCGCAGCACGTCCTTATGAGAGATGCCCTGACTCATGACGACTCTGGCGTTTTTGGGTGCCAGGTTGATTCGAGCGCGAGCGCACGCTTCCGCCCAGGTCAGCATTTCTAGGTAAAGTTTATCGTCCCATGCGTCTGGATGCAGAACGCCCCAGATATGTTTGATGACATGGGGCTTGATGGTGTCCCAAATATCGATATATCCAATGACCTGTCCTTGATCATCTTTGATGATGCGGACCATCTCTTCGGGGTCAAAGCCGGGAGAAGTCCAATCATTCATCATTTCGTTTAAATCAGTATCGTCATGACCATCAACGTATCGTGAACACGCATTAAACAAGTCCACAACTGACTGGGCATGATCCAATGTAAAAGGGCATAATTTTATTTTCTCTGCTATTGCTGTCATCTTTTTTTCTCCGATCTGATATCCCAGCATCAGTTATTGCTGATGATGCTGGGGATATCGTCAGGTCGGCTGATTTCTTTCGTCATTACAACATCGGAATTTTTCTTGGATTCCTTCTTGACTTCCTTTTCTTTCTGATTTTTTTCCGATGTGTTTTCTTGCTTTCCTTCTTTCTTGCGTTCAGTTTCAATGGAGGCTTCATTGATGAAAATGAAGTGATACATTGTATTCCTCCTTATGTGGCAGCTCTTATTCAGAATCTGCCAATTTTCGAGGGATTTTCAGATCAGTGATCTGGTGGGGAGGTGCTTTCTTTCGGCATCTCCCTTTGATGAAAAGGTTTGCTTGTGATGGCGAAGGTACCCTTTTCATTCACAACATTATTCCGTTTATTTCTTATCATCCTTTTCATTTCTCTCTCCTCAATCTTGTCCCGTGTACTGCCTATCAAGCAAAAAGCCACGGGTTTTCTCAGTCCCGTGGCCTCAAGTTGTTAAACTTATTTGGCGTTATGAAAAATAAAAAAGCCACGGGGTTTGGAGTTCGCCCGTGGCCGCTACCTTTTTTAGGTTAGGCTAAATATGAACAGGCGCTCTCCGAGTCGGACATCCACCACTGATAGAATCGGCGGATTTAAAACGAAGCATTTCGTAGGCAAAAACTGCGTTGTTCATGCAAAGCCTTCCTTTCTTGTAAAATTCGATCTTGGTATGCCCGTCACCAGGCACTTTATCAACTGTACGAGTGTATCATAAATTATGAAGTTGTGTCAAGTAAAATTCTTGCGAATCAGGATTTTTTAAGGAATCCCCAATAGATCACGAAAATCAAGCCTAACACACTGATCAGGATCAGGCCTATGCCAAAGTATTTTGTGTTTCCCAATGCCCGATGGACGATGGAGGGAGGCCTGGTTGGCGTGGTTGTCGGTGCGGGCGTGCGGGTTGGAAAAGGTGTGAACGTGGGCCGTACTTGGGTGGGGGTGGGCGTGCCTGGGTCAATCGTCGCGGTCGGTGAGGGCGTGGCGGTGGGTTCGGTGGCCGTTTGAATGACCAGGACCTGCCCCTCCCGCAGTTCCGTAGTTGTCAGGCTGAGGCCACTGTTGGTCAGTATTTGATCAATGGGCACGCCATAAGCTTCAGCGATAGTGAATAAAGTCTCCCCGTACTGTACGGTATGGATGATGATCCCATCCTCATCCGGTGTGCTGGTTATGATGGTTGAGAGGGGGACGGGGCTGTTTTGTGCGACAGGCGTCCCCGCGTATTGTTGATCATCTTTGCTGAGGTCGTCCTCTTTTAATTGCGGTGGGTTAACTGCAACAATCCCTTCAGCGTGTTGATCGGGATAGGCAGATGCTGTTTTAGTTTTGATGAAAGAGAGGGCAGCCACCGATAAAAGAATGATGATCAGCCGTTTGATAGTTAGTCGCATAATGGCATTATTATAGCGTGTTTAATTCAATAAGGCGAATTTTTTCTAAGCATTAGGTTAGTTGGTCTTACCGGGCATTTCCCTTCCCAAATAACCGTTTGAGGCATCAATTATCCCATGACTTTGGAATTAATTAATTCTGTAAATATAACCTTCACCTCATTTATAGCACCATAGTGATTTAGGCTATTTTCATAATGTTAACAATGGGTACTTTTAATAAACATTTATTGACAAATCAATAGTCTTTTGATAAACTATGTTTATCATATAGTAACTAAAGAAAGAAATAAATTTACCATTATTTTCAATATCAAACATTTATAATCATGTTAGCTGACGAGCGAAGAACTCAAATTCTAAAAAAATTAAACGAAAATCGTTATGTCCAGGTCTCTGATCTGGCGGATGAGTTTGATGTCACAACTGTGACGATACGGCGTGATTTGGATGAGATGGAAGCGGATGGTCTTTGCATTCGCAAGAGAGGGGGGGCCATTCGGGTGAACCCCGGTGTCTCTATGGAAATGCCCTATGACATCAAGCGGCACGAGATGGTGGATGAAAAGGATAGAATCGCACAAGAGGCTTTGCGTTATATAAAAGACGGCGACACTTTCATATTGGATGCGGGTTCGACGACCTATGCCCTGGCGATGTTGCTCAACACCAAGGCCCGTGTTACAGTGGTGACCAATGATTTAAAAATTGCAGCGAAACTATCGGAAAATCCCAACATTAACGCCATTTGTACGGGCGGGGTGGCGCGTACTTCCGTGTATTCGTTGCAGGGCTCTCTGACTGAATCCTTCATTAAAGACATCAAGGTCGATAAAACATTCCTTGGTGCGGATGCTATTCATACAGATGGTGTTATCTCCAATGTCAACATTGAAGAGGTTGCCATAAAGAAAGCGATGATTAAGGCCGCCGACCAAACGATTTTATTGGCCGATTCATCAAAATTTATAAAATCGGGTTTTTACCGAGTATGTGATTTAGAAGATATTGACATACTCATTACCGATAACGGTATATCTGAAAAATCTCTTGAACTCGTCGAATCATATGACATCAAGAGATTGATTGTTTAATCAGGAAAGGAGGCTTTTATTGGAGAAACCTGAAACATTTATCATCAGAGGGGATAGCATGTGTCCATTAATCATCTATTAGGAGGCAAAAGTGAATTTTATTGAGATATTACAAAGCATTTCTGACTTTTTGCTGGGATTGGGCATTCCGATTTTGCTCCCTCTCATCATTATGGTCATGGGGCTGATTTTCGGGCAAAAATTTAAGACTGCCTTGAGAGCGGGTTTGACCCTTGGCGCTGGCTTCATTACTCTGAACCTGGTCATTGGACTATTGATCGACAGTATGGTCCCGGTGGCAAACAACCTGGTGGAAGCAACCGGTGCTGATTTGACTATTCTTGATGTTGGCTGGGGTGTTGCTGGCGCTATTGCGTGGGCGACAACAGCCAGCGCGGTTGTGCTCCCTGTTGCATTGCTGACCAACATCATCATGCTGGTGTTCCGGCTGACCAAAACTCTCAACGTTGACATCTGGAATTTCTGGAACCAGGCCTTCACCGCTTCTGTTGTCTATCTCGTAACCGACAGCATCTGGTGGGCAGTCCTGGGCGTGGTGATACACACCGTCTATGGATTGGTCATCGCTGACCTGACAGCCAAGCGTGTGCAGGAATTTTATGACCTGCCAGGGATCAGCATCCCGCATGGCTGGGCGGTGACTAGTGTGCCCATTGTCTTCGCAGTCAATTGGGTCTTGGACCGCATTCCTTTCATCAAGGACATTCACTGGGACCAGGGCGCGATTCAGGAAAAACTAGGTGTGTTCGGCGATCCCTTAATCCTGGGTACTGTCCTCGGCATTTTGGTTGGTGCAATTGGCGGCCTGTGGCGTGATCCTGTGCAATTGATTACTCTTGGCGTCACCATTGGTGCAGCCATGATTTTGATCCCCAAGATCATTGGTTTCTTCATGGAAGCACTAACACCTATTGCGGAATCAGCTCGCGAATTCATGTCGAAGCGATTTGGCAGCGACCGTGAAGTGTACATTGGTCTGGACTCGGCTGTTTTGATCGGTCACCCCACCACTGTTTCTGCTGCGATCATATTGATCCCCATCACTTTGGGTCTGGCGATTATTCTCCCCGGGAACAAGGTTCTGCCCTTCGGCGACCTGGCCGCGCTGTTCTATTTTGTGGCTATGGTGCCTTTCATGACCAAAGGCAACCTTTTCCGTTCGATCATTTCCGGCGTTTTCATCATGACAATCGTGCTCTACATCCTCACATCATTTGGTCCTGCATTGACCCAAATGGCGCTTGAGAGTGGTTACGAAATTCCTGAGGGCGCTGTGGACATTACTGCACTATCGGCGGGTAACTGGGTCACCTGGGTGGTTTACCAACTGGGTCGCCTGTTCGCTGGCGGATAAAAATCATATTCTATGGATGGGCACACTTTCGGGTGTGCCCATTACCCCCACATATGGAATTATTTATATTCTTATTAGTGTTCATTTAATGAACGATGATTATTCCGACTTATCAGTGACCGCTTAGTATTGAAGGATGTTTTTCGCATGACCCAGTCAAAGACCATGAAAGTAGCTTATTATTACGACAACCACACCGTAAAGGTTGAACGGGAGCCCATTCCTCAACCTGGCTCGGGGGAGGTGCTGATTCAAACCAAGTCTTGCGGTGTTTGTGTGGCGGATACCATGGAATGGTACCTTACTGGCAGGGCACCACTGCCTTTGGGCCACGAGCCAACGGGTGTGGTGGCTGAAATTGGGGAAGGTGTGACAAAATTTAAAGTGGGTGATCGGGTCGCTGTTCATCACCATGTCCCGTGTTTGATTTGTGAACACTGCCGAAAAGGTAATTTCACAATGTGTGACACCTTTAAAAACACACACATTCATCCCGGTGGTTATTCTGAATACTTTATTGCATCACCGCTGCATGTAGAGCGGGATATGCATAAACTGCCTGATAATCTGAGCTTCACAACAGGCACTTTAATGGAGCCCTTAGGGTGCATCATTCACGCCGTCCGCAAAGCTGACATTCATCCTGGCGAGCGGGTGGCGCTGATTGGCACGGGTGCCATGGGTTTGATGTTCATTCAGACCCTGCATTATTGGGGCATTCGGGACCTCATCGTTTATGAGATTTTGGATTGGCGCAAACAAAAAGCACAAGAGTTTGGCGCACCTCATGTCTTTACGCCTTATAAAGATGTCGAAAAAGAACAGGCAAGGATGGCTGATGTGTTTGGCGCAGAGGGAGCTGACAAGGTGATTATCGCTGCAAAAGACCTCAGCGCGATGCGCTTTGGAATGCAGTTAGCGGCCAAGGGGGGCACCATTTTGTTCTTTGCCACGCCTCATCCCGATGAGTGGGTTAAATTGTATCCCTCACAAATATTCTTCAACGAAATTACCTTGACCTCCAGTTATTCCGCTGATCATCTTGACACACGCATGGCTTTGGATTTGTTAGCCAACGGAGATGTTGACGGCGAGGCATTAATCAGCAATACCTATCCCATCGAAAAACTTTCGAACGCTATCCTCAAAACGGCTGGCAGGGAGCATAGCCTTAAGAACGTGATTGTTTTTGATTGATGCTAAATGGAGAGTATTATTTAGATAGCAAAAAGGAGTAAGAATTGGCTTATTCGATTGATCTTTCTGGACAGGTTGCCATAGTCACCGGCGCGGCAAAGGGGATCGGTAAAGCCACAGCCAAGACATTGGCGCAGGCGGGGGCCCAGGTTGTGATTGATGATATCGTTCCAGAAGAAAATATTAAGAATGTCTTGGGTGAAATTGAAGATGTTGGACCCCGTCCCTGGTATCAGCGGGCGGATATTTCAAGTGAAGAAGGGGCGAAATCTCTGATTGACAACACCGCTGATAAATTTGGGCGCATTGACATTTTAGTAAATAATGCCGGCGTTGTTGCAGATTGGGATAAAAGTTTCGCTGTTCATGTGAAGGGATTATATAACTGCTCCGATTTCGCGAAGGACGTGATGAAGGAGAATGGCGGCGGACGGATTGTGAATATTACCTCCACCTGTGTACACTCTGGCGGCACCGGAATTCCGGAATATGTCGCCTCGAAAGCCGGCGCTTATTCACTCACGCGCTATCTGGCGCGCACCTACGCGGATCAGGGCATCTTGGTCAACGCCGTGATGCCTGCTGTGATTATGAGTGATATGATCATGACCCGTTATGCAAGTGAAGAAGAAATGATTGAACATTATAAACCCATCATGCCCATAGGGCGCATTGGATACCCGGAGGATATTGCGAATATCGTGTTGTTCCTCTGTTCGGAGCTCTCCAATTTCTTATGTGGTCAAATTATTGTTGCTGATGGTGGAAGAATGCATATTGGCATTTAAAAATAGACGAAAGGAAAAACATGATTATCGAAAATTGGATTGACGAATTAAGAAAATTGACGGCGATTCCCGCCCTTTCTGGCATGGAAGATCGTATGATTACCGAGATGGTCAGTCGGTTTAAACCCCTGGCTGACGATGTTGAAGTTGATAACCTGGGCAATATTACAGCAACCTTCAAAGGCAAAGACGAGGAACAACCAACCTTGCTGGTATTCGCCCATATGGACGAATTAGGTTTGATGGTTACGAAAGTGGAAGAGGATGGTTTCCTCCGCTTTGATCGGATAGGTGGCGTTCCAGAGAAAACCCTGCGCGGCCAGTTTATGCATATTCATCCCACGGATGGCGGAGATCCACTGATGGGTTTCATCGGCACCCATGCCCATCACCTGACACCAAGGGATAAGAAGATGGAAGTGCCACCAACCAGTGAAATGTATATTGATGTCGGTTTGGATAGTAAAGAGAAAGTCCTTAAAACGGGAATCAATATCGGCAGCGCCGTGACCTATGTTCCCAACTTCAAGGAAATCGGCGAGAATCATGTCACCTGCAAGGCGATGGACAACCGTGTTGGCCTCTTGCTCTTACTGGCATTGGCGAAGCACCTCAGCGAGAATCAACCTGAAGGGACCGTTTATGTTGTTGCTTCTGTTCAGGAAGAGTTCAGCATTCGAGGCGTAATGCCAGCGTTCAACCGCCTGGAACCTGATGCTTCTATTTGTATCGATATTACCAGCGCCTGTGACACACCAGATCTGAATTTGCGGTATGATATCCGTCTGGGAGGAGGGCCAGCGGTGCTGCAAATGAACTTCCATGGTCGTGGGACGTTGGCTGGATTGATTCCCAATCCAAAGCTGCGCCGGTTTATGGAGCATACCATTGAAGATTTGGGTATGCCCCTCCAGCGGCAGACCATTATTGGTGAGATTACGGATGACGCTTTCACGCTTACCCTGGGCGATCAGGGTGTTGCTATGGGACATCTCTCAATCCCTATGCGCCATTCCCATTCACCAATTGAAACCTGTGATAAGCGTGATATTGAGAATGGCATGAAGGCCATCGTCGAAATGGTGAAACGTTTCGATGGATCCATTGATCTCTCAAGAGGCGTATAAGGAATATTGAAAAAGAGATCCAATCCAGGGCGAAGTTTATCTGACTCCTTTGGATTGGATCATTGAAATATTGGAGTAGTTACAAACAGTATACAAGTATAGAATTTTGCTAAAGGATAAAATATGCTAAAAAAATGGACTTGGGATTTATTTAAAACCAACAAACCAATTATTGCGATGTGTCATTTGTTGCCTTTGCCAGGAGATCCTAATTTTGATGCGAAGTCCAGCATGAAGAAAGTCATTGACGCTGCTCGGAAGGATTTACTTGCTCTTCAAGAGGGTGGGGTTGATGCCGTAATGTTCTCCAACGAATTCAGCCTGCCATACCTGACGAAAGTCGAGTGTGTGACTGTCGCTGCCATGGCACGCATTATTGGTGAGCTAATCCCCGATATCACTATCCCGTTTGGGGTGAATGTGCTTTGGGATGCCAAAGCCTCTCTTGATCTGGCTGTTGCAGTAGATGCCAGCTTTGTCAGAGAGATTTTCACGGGCGTTTATGCCAGTGATTTTGGCCTATGGGATACCAATGTTGGTGAGACGATTCGGCACCAATACCGCATCGGCGCGCAGGATGTTAAACTTCTGTATAACATTGTCCCCGAAGCCGCTGCATACCTGGCTGGCCGGGATATCACCAGTATTGCCAAATCCACTGTTTTTAATAACAGTCCCGATGCGCTATGTGTTTCTGGTTTGACGGCTGGCGCTGAAACTGATTCTTCAGTATTGGCCAAGATCAAGGAAGCGATCCCAGATAACGTCGTCTTTGCAAACACAGGCGTAAATGTGGATAATGTCGAAGAACAGCTTGCGTTAGCCGATGGTGCCGTTGTGGGCACGGCCTTTAAGGAAAATGGTGTTTTCGAAAACCATGTTGATCAGAAGAATGTCAAAACTTTTATGGATAAGGTCAAAACATTCAGGGAGAAATTCGATAAATAATATGCTCAAGATTGCCCCTTCGCTGGTATCCGCTTCATTCCTACACCTTGAAAAAGTGATCCACCAATTGGAGGATGGGGGCGCGGATTTCATTCATTTTGACATTGAAGACGGACATTTTGTCCCAGTGATGAACCTGGGTGTCAAGAGCATCCGGGAGCTTCGCCCCTTAACAAACTTGCCTTTTGATGTTCATTTGATGATGGTGCAGCCGGAGTGGATCATCCCTGAAATGGAGAAGATGGGCGCTGATCGCTTATCGGTTCATTTTGAGGCTTGTCCATATCCCAGGCGTGTCCTCAAGAAGATTGTGGAACATGGAATGAAAGCGGGATTAGCTTTCAATCCAAAGACCTCGCTGCCGGATTTACGCTTCTGTCTCCCTTACCTCTCATTCATTGTTCTCTTGACAACTGAGCCAGAAGACTGGTCTGGCAGTTATTTGCCATCTGTTTTAGATAAATTACGGAATAACCGCGAGAATTATTCAAAAATGGAATGGGTCGTGGACGGCGGGGTCAACACTGAGAATATCAAAGAAGTCGTTGATGCCGGAGCCGATGTCATTGTTTCAGGTCGCACTGTCTTCAAGGATAACAAAATTAAACAAAATATTGATGCGCTTAGGACAAGCGCTAAAGTATAAAGTAAGGAAGGAATATTAATGGACAATCAGTCAAAGGCCGAGCAACTGGAAGGCCTTGTCGTCACTGAAGATAATATCATTATTGGTTTGAGCGGAAGTTCTTATCAGGATGTCATCCGCACATTGGCTGAGAAGTTGTATGACGGTGGTTTTGTAAAGGATACGTATGTGCAAGCGGTCTTAGACCGGGAAGAAGTTTTTCCAACCGGGCTCCAGGTTGAAGAGGCCGGGGTTGCAATTCCCCACTCTGATGCAGAACATGTGATAACATCTACCTTAGGCATTGCCACACTTGAGCAGCCTGTCGAGTTCAGGGCAATGGCTGAACCTGATAAAATAATCCCTGTCACGATCGTCATGATGCTGGCTGTCGCTGACCCCAAGAAGGTTGTCCTTGTTTTGCGAAAGGTGATTAACATCCTCAAGAATGGCGCAGCTATCAAGGCGCTTAACGCAGCAAAAACAACACTGGAAGCCAAGCAGGTCTTGCTGGACCATATTCAATCAGAGACTGAAAAGGTGACGTGAACAATTTCTGCTAACTCAACAATGGTTTGAGTATATTTTATTGAGAAATCTTATTTACAGTCCGTAATAAATCAAAAGCGAGGAAAACATGGCAAAAGTTAGAATTTTAGTCGTATGTGGATCTGGAGTTGCTACATCTATGCATGTGGCTTATAAATTACGTGAATATTTTAAAGAAGAAAAAATTCCTGCGGTTATTGATGGCGCTGGCAATAATGAGTTGGCCGGAAGGATTGGCAATTATGATATGGTTGTCAGCAATGCACAGGTGACTGTAAAAACAGATAAACCTGTTTTTAATGCTGTCCCATTCTTAACTGGCATCGGGGAAAAAGACCTTGCTGCAAAAATAATTGAAAAAGCGAAAGAAATTGTTGATGAGAAGCATGGGAAATGATTATCTCTCCTGATAACTCCCTCCCAGATTGGTCAAGCCACCTTATTCATAGGTGGCTTGATTTTTTAATGAACTTATTGGAAAGACTATGCATAATTTAACTTATTTTAATCATCGCCTTTTGTGATATAATTTGATAGAATGACACATGTGGAAAGGATGGCCATGTTTAGAAGGATTGGGATATCCATCGTGTTGAGTATTTTGGTCATGATTGTCAGCGCATGCTCAGCTTCACCTGCCACTGTCACAACGCAAACTGAAGAGGTGATGACGGAAGCCCCAGTAGAGAGCGAAGCAGAAACGGCGCCGACAGCGACAACAGCGCCAACAAATACAACGGCTCCCACATCCACGCCGCGCGTCATTATATGGGAAGATGATTTTTCCGATGTCACCAGTGGTTGGGAACGTTACCGTGAGTTGGACGGTGTGCTTGATTATGTGGAGGGTGAAGAAGTCTACGAAATGAACGTCCTCGCTGAAGATTCGTTATGGTGGGTGTGGAAAGAAGAAACTCTACCAGATGTGGGCCTTTCCGTTGATGCCTGGCTGGTAGCGGGACCTGAGGAATCGCTATTTGGCGCCATGTGCCGTTATGATGCCGACAACAATGATGCTTATATCTTTCTGATCAATGCAAAAGGCGAAGCAGGTATTGGCGTGATTGGTGAAGGGTATCAATTCGAACCGTTATCCGGCGGCGAGTTGACCCAATTTGATGTCCTTCAAACTGGGTTGGACGCAAGGAACACGATTGACATCTTATGCGCTGGGGAGGCCTTGCAGATGTCGGTGAATGGAGAGCTGTTGTTTGACCTCCAGGCAACCGGCTTTACCGGGGATGACGTTGGGCTGGTCGTCGTCACATCTGATGAGAGTGGGGCGAATGTCTATTTTGATGATTTGGTTATCTATGAACCATAAAGGGGAAAGGTCACAATCCCGAGTTTATTCATTGTAATTACAATAATTTTCAGAAAAGAATATCCTTTTAAATGACAGATATGAGAGAAAATCTCATATCTGTCAAACTTAATTTATTTAATTGTCGATCATGATTCAACCAGCACTGCAGGGTTTGAATTAGAGAATATAGGCTATTACAATTGTTATAATCGTGACGATCATTGCTAACCAGAAGAAAAGGGTCAGCCCTGCCAGGACCGAACCCGCTGCATCTTCAGCTCTAGCTTCTTCAATCGTTTCCCTCTTTACTGCCGGCGGCCTGGCGGGCACTGTTGCGGCCAGGATAATCGTAATGAACACGCCGACGTACAGGAAGGGCATCCAGGCTATATCATATAGTGTGGGGCCAAAGGGTTCGATCCACACACCGCCTGCCCAGGTGATCAGGAAGACCATCAACAGGAACAGCCAAAAACTCCCCCAAGGTGTTCTGGTTCGGAAAAATGCTGAAAAGAGTAATACCAGTAATAAGCTGATCACGAACGCAAATATGAGATCCAACAAGAACATCAATATCTCCCTTCATGCATATTGAAGTAACAATTTGATTATTACAGAGAAGACAACCTCAAAGGAGTTGTAAGGATTGTGAATTGCGTTGCAAGATGCTGTCAACGGTTGGCTTTAGGTTAGCCAATGATTCGGGGCGTTCATTGATTCGGCTAACGGATTGCAAACACTGGTATTAAATACTATCGATTTCCAAACAGCATCTCTCTCGTATGGCTTGAAAGGGAATCTAGAATTAATCATGTAAACACAATGTCAAATAGGGAGTCGACCATATGAATAGAAAATTGATCATTGCCACAAAACACGCCCTAAATAAGTATTCCCAGGTTAATGATTTCTGGCAAGAAGAAAGCCATGCCTTGACGGGTTTAGATATCACATCAATTGACATTCAAGGTCAGAACGGCCTGGTTGGCACGACAGAGGATGTTTATGTCACTGAGAATGCTGGCCAGGATTGGATCTTGGATTCCCGAGGAATAGAGACGCCCCATGTTCGTTGGGTCAGCCTTCATCCCGATGACCCCCGATATCACTTCGTAGGCACTGAACCTGCCAATATCTATACCCGCAGGATCGGGGAGCAGACCTGGCGGCAGGCGGACGAAATCCCCAGACTCAGGGATAAAAATCAGTGGTATATGCCCTACTCGCCAAATCCTGGTTGTGTGCGGGGTTTCGCCTTCCATGGGGATCGGGTTTACGCTGCGGTTGAGGTGGGTGGGCTGTTGGTTTCTGAAGATTATGGGGATACTTGGCAATTCGTGCCCGGAAGCACTGGAAAACCCAGGCAGAATCCTAAAGCAGGAGAAATTCATCCTGATGTGCACTCTGTAGAAACCCACACAGCGTCGCCAGATCTGATTTATGCACCAACAGGCGGTGGGTTTTACATGAGTGAGGACGGCGGGAAGGAATGGGCGTTGAAATATGATTGTTATTGTCGGGCGGTGTGGGTGGATCCTGTAAATGCTGCGCATATCATCCTTGGCCCTGCAGACGGGGTGAGCCGAGGTGGACGGATTGAGATGAGCAGGGATGGTGGAGACACCTGGCAGCCCATCATGGACAATCTTGTCGATCTTTGGCCAGAAGCGATGGTAGAGCGTTTTTTCAGCGTGGATCAAGAGATATTTGCGATCCTGTCCAATGGCAAAGTGCTGACCGCGAAAAAAGATGAGTTGTCCTGGCAGTATCTCTTACCAGGCATTGGCAATGTGGTTATGCTGACGGTCATCTGAAAGGTTAATTAATGGCACGAATGTGGATCGGCGTTTCGGGTTGGCAGTATCCTGATTTCGCAGAACGGTTCTATCCAGAGGAACTTGAGCCTTCCCAACAGCTCGGGTATTATGCGGTGGAATTTTCCACCGTTGAAATCAATAATACATTTTATCAATTGCCAGCTGAGAAGACGGTGCAGCATTGGTATGATCTAGTGGGGGACGATTTCCTGTTTGCGATCAAAGCTAACCGTTATATCACACATATGAAAAACCTGCTGGAACCCGAGGAAACGCTGCCAAAATTCTTTGAGCGAATCTCTCTGTTTAAAGAAAAATCTGGCCCTATCCTGTTTCAACTTCCCCCGCACTGGCAGCTCAACCTGGATCGCCTTCAGAATTTTCTACAAATCTTAAAACCGGATTACCGCTATACTTTTGAGCTCCGCAATAAGACCTGGTTGAACGAAAATGTTTATTCTTTGTTGCGAGAAAAGAATATCGCTTTTTGTATGTACGATATCAATTATCGCCAATCTCCTTTGATAACCACCGCGGATTTCGTATATATCCGTTTACACGGCCCCGGCAGAGCCTATAACGATCCCTATGATCTTGATGCGCTTGGTTTGTGGGCGAATCGAATTAAGGATTGGGTCGAATCCGGTAAAGATGTCTATTGTTACTTTGATAACACCCATCGCGGGTATGCCTGGGAGAATGCAAAGACTTTGATAAATTTATTAGATTAGTCATTTTTTAATAACTGAGGAAGGGGAGAAGCGCCATTTCAATGCCATAGATTAAGGTAAAATCATAGGATAGTCACAAAAACCTGGAGGATCATAAACAATGCTAGACATCAACTTTATCCGGGAGGAACCGGACCGCGTGCGAGAGGCCATGGAAAAACGACAGATGGATCCTACCTCTGTCAGTACAATCCTGGAACTGGATGAAAAAAGGCGGGGGTTTATCCAGGAAGTTGAAGAAATGCGGTCCGAGCGGAATACGGTTTCAAAGCAAATTGGAAAAATGAAAGACAAGGATGCCAGACAGGCAAAGATTGATGCCATGCGCGCTCTTGGGGAGAAGATTGATTCCGTTGATGCCGACCTCGGGCAAGTTGAATCTGAGCTGCAATCTTTGCTGGATGAGCTGCCCAATATCCCCGACCCTGGAGTGCCGGTTGGGGTGGATGACAGCGACAACGTCGTCCTACGCACGGTGGGGGAGATCCCCCAGTTTGATTTTGATCCCAAACCCCATTGGGATTTGGGGCCTGAATTGGGCATTATTGATTTTGACCGGGGGGTCAAGCTTGCGGGTTCCCGTTTTTATGTCCTCAGCGGACCGGGGGCATTGCTGCAGCGTGCGCTGATCTTCTGGATGGTGGACTTGCATATCCGTCAGGGTTATTTGGAAAAATATCCTCCCTTTATGGTGCGGGAGGATATCCTATATGGCGCAGGCCAGCTACCAAAATTCGAGGACAATCTTTATCGGGATCATGAAGAAGATCTGTGGATGGTGCCGACGGCTGAGGTGCCGCTGACCGGCTTGCACATGGGTGAGATTTTAGAAGAAGAGCAGCTTCCCATCCATTACACAGCATATACTGCTTGTTTTCGACGGGAGAAAATGAGCGCAGGCCGGGATGTGCGCGGCATCAAACGCGTGCATCAATTCGACAAAGTCGAGATGTATACCTATTGCGAACCTGAGCGTTCGGCGGAAGAACATGAGAAGATGCTCAAAGATGCTGAGGAAACTGTGGCTGCATTGGGATTAACCTATCGAGTGCTGCTGCAATCCACAGGAGATCTAGGCTTTGGATCACACAAGACTTATGACATTGAGGTTTGGGCGCCAGGATGCGGTGAGTGGCTGGAGATTTCCTCCATTTCAAATGATGGTTCCTTCCAGGCACGGCGTGCCGGGATCCGCTATCGTCCAGAGGACGGCAAGGGGACAAGATATGTTCATACCTTGAATGGATCTGGACTGGGGATGCCCCGCACCATGATTGCAGTTTTGGAAAATTATCAACAAGCCGATGGCTCGGTGGTCATCCCTGAAGTGTTGCGCCCATTGATGCGCGGCTATGAGGTCATCAAACCCGAATAATGTCCCTCTGGGCGGAAATCCCCCTTCTTTTCGTCGTCACACTTGGGATGCTGATCGGCTTCTTTAGTTTGCTCCTGGTATTTTTCCCCGGCTTGACGGTCATTTGGGCTTCCATTTCTTTATGGGGGATCGCCACCTTATTTAATTATCGCGTGGGCCCCTGGACTTTTACCCTGACCATTGCCACTTTTCTGGTCATTACCATGTTAATGCTCTTGGGCAATATCCTGGACAACATCTTCATGGCGGGTAGCGCCAGGTCAAAGGGGGCCAGTTGGTGGGGGATTTTGTTGAGTTGGTTGGCCATGATCCTGGCAGGGATATTTCTTACCCCCCTGGTGGGGTTGGTTGCTGCTTTGTTGATGCTGTTTATCGCTGAGATAGTCCGCATTAAAGATTATCGTGCAGCTTTTCGCTCCGCTTCCAGTATGGCGATGGGCTGCGGTTGGGCGGTTGTGGCACGGTTGATTATTGCCAGCCTGATGATTGCATTATTCATCATGTGGTATTTCATGTTGTATCAAAGGTAATACTCGGGGATTCCCTAAAAATAGCGACGGTAGTCGTTTTATCGAAATTCTCGACAATATTCGCAGTATAAATTTAATTTTATGAGTTCTTATGGTGTGCCGGATACCAGTTGTGCTGCCTTACCAGAGAGGTGATCGGTATTGGCCCAATTAACTAACTCACCGATAAGTTGACCATTCTCAAACGACAGATTAATCCTTGTGATTGATGCGTTGTGGTTTTCAGACTGTATCAACTTTTCGATGTTCACGTTCGGACAAAGATCCATCAATGTGAATGTGAATAGTCCCCCATGCCCGGCAATCAAGATGTCTTGGTCTGGATAAGCCCTGACTGCATCCAACAATCCCTGCTTATATCTTGACCAGAGCTGATGATAATTCTCACCACCAGGAAATGAAACGTCTTTCTTGCCTTCCACCCAGGCTTGGACAACTCTTCTCAATATCTTCCAATTATCTTCGGTGGGAGGCTGCCCTTCCAGATCCCCGACGTTTACCTCTCTGAATGCTTCCGAAAGAATTGGGTTTAGGTCAAGCGCTTCGCCGATAATCTCTGCGGTTTGATAGGCGCGTTTGAGCGGCGAGGTATAAATTGCCTGAATACTTTTCCCTTTCAGGGCAGCAGCAGCTTGTTGAGCCTGAAGCCGGCCCTTTTTATTCAATTGATAATCTACTAATTTATAAGAAAATTCTTTTGTGATATTAGCTTTGTTTTCGCCGTGACGAACAAGGTGGAGTTGGTTCATAGTGATTTGTGGTGATAGGGGTTATAAGCGTGATTGACGGGCAAGGAACAAAGCGATGGAGCCTGCCACAGCGGCATTTAAGGAATCGATTTGTCCTTGCATGGGTATTTTTAAAAACAGGTCACATTTTTCCCGAACCAGCCGGCGCAAGCCTTTGGCTTCATTGCCCACGACTAACCCAATGCCCCCTTTGAGGTTGATTTTATTGGGCGGCTGAGCATCCCGGCTGTCTTCTAATCCCACAATCCATCCACCGGCTTCTTTCAAGCGGTCCATGGCTTGTGCAATATTGTGTTGGGCGATATTTAGCATTTCCGTTGCGCCGGAAGAGGCGTTGACCACTGCCGGGGTCACAGTGGCCGTCCGGGCCAGGGGCAGGATGACGCCGTGTACACCGAAAGCCTCGGCAGACCGTAATAAGGTTCCCAGGTTTTGAGGGTCCTGAACGAGGTCCAGAAGTAAGACAAAGACGGGTTCATCCCGTGATTTAGCAAATTGGATAATAGCTTCCAGATCGGAATAGGGAAAACCGCCCGTTTCAAGGGCGACAGCCTGGTGGTGGGAATCGATGCCATCCAGATCTGATCGGTTCACGAAATTTATGGACACTTGTTGGGTGCGGGCAAGGTCAATGATATCCCCCAGCGTACCTTTAGGTTCTACGCCCTGTGCGACCCACAGGCGATTGATATGGCGGCGTCCTGCTCTGAGGACTTCGAAGACGGGGTTCCGTCCGGTGATCCATTCACTCAAGCGTTACTCCCAGCGCCAGGTTGAGCCCTGGGGGGTGTCTTCAAGGGTAACGCCTAACTCCGCCAGCTCATCCCGGATGCGGTCTGCCAGGTCGAAACTTTTCTGCTCGCGAAGTGCCTGGCGTATGTCGAGAAGGAGATGGATGAAGGCATCCGCGCTGGAGGCCGTTTTTTCTTGCTGTTCCAATTCCAATCCCAGGACGCCAGTTAATTCGTTAAATACATCTTGCGCCGGTGCAAGCTGTTCATCCGTAGCCTTTTCCGATCGTGCTTGATTGAGGACGCGAACGAGATCAAAAAGATTGCCCAATGCACCGGCCGTATTGAAATCCTCATTCATTGACTCGACAAAACCATCTTTTGTGGCTTTGGTTTGCTCTTCCAACTTTGACAGGATTTCTTCCGGTGCGCCTTCTGCGCCTGGCATGGCTGGGCGCTTGGCAGAGAGCAGGCGTTCATACGCTCGCTCATTGGCTTCGATGACCTCATTATTGAAGGTGAGAGGGCTGCGGTAGTGAGAGCTGATGACGATCAGCCGCATCACATCGCCGGGATGGTCTTCAAGGAATTCATTGATGGGGATCAAGTTGCCCAAGGATTTAGACATTTTTTCACCCTTGAGCTGAAGCATGCCATTGTGCATCCAGTACCGCGCAAAAGGTTTGCCCGTGATGGCCTCCGTCTGCGCAATTTCGTTTTCGTGATGGGGGAAGATCAGGTCATTTCCGCCGCCGTGGATGTCAATTTGCTGGCCCAGGTGGTGCAGGTTCATCGCGGAGCATTCGATGTGCCAGCCTGGTCGGCCAGCCCCCCAGGGGCTGTCCCAGGCGGGTTCATCCGGTTTAGCGGCCTTCCAAACCGCGAAATCCATTGGGTTTTCCTTCTTTTCGTTGACGCGAATACGCGCGCCAGCGTTCATCTCTTCCAGGTCCCGCCCGGAAAGCTTGCCGTAATCTTCAGCTTCCTCAACGCGGAAATATACATCCCCGTCGACCTCATAGGCCGCGTCATTTTCCAGCAATCGTGCAACCATCTCGATGATAGAATCAATTTCTCCGGTGGCCCTGGGATGATCGGTGGCAGGGATTATGTTCAGGTCTTTAAGGTTTTGTTGAAATTCTTCAATGTATTTTTCCGCCAGCTCAAAGGGATCAACCCCTAATTTATTGGCGCGTTTGATGATCTTATCATCCACGTCGGTGAAATTCATGACGTAATGGACATCATAGCCGCGATACATGAGGTAGCGGCGGATGACATCAAAGACAATGGCGGACATGGCGTGCCCGACATGCGCGCTGTCATAGACGGTTGGGCCGCAGATATACATGCGAACTTGACCGTCTTCAATCGTTTCGAATTCTGATTTTTCTCGGGTTAGGGTGTCGTAAACTTTTAACGCCATAATGTGTTGCGCTCCAGAATAATATTAAAAATGAAGATATTTTAATCTTCAGGTTTGGCAAAGATCATCCGACCGGCTGCAGTCTGTAGGACTTTGGTCACGGATATCTCAATGGTTTTGCCGATGAATTTTTGGCCGTTTTCAACGACGACCATCGTCCCGTCTTCCATGTATCCGACGCCTTGGCCGTATTCCTTGCCTTCCTGGATAATTTTCATTTCCAGGGTTTCTCCCGGGAGCAAAATGGCTTTGACAGCATTGGCAAGTTCATTGATGTTGAGAACGGATACGCCCTGCAGTTCAGCCACGCGGTTCAGGTTATAATCGTTGGTCAGGATAGGACAGCTCAACTGCCGCGCCAGGACAATCAGGCGCTCATCCACTTCTCGGACACCCTCCACATCAATATCGGTGATGGTGACGGGGATGTTGGGGTCTTTTTGCAGCTCTGATAACACTTCCATGCCACGGCGGCCGCGCTGACGGCGCAGATTGTCTGCGGAATCGCTGACGTATTGCAATTCGTTCAGGACGAAACGGGGTATGAGCAGCCGCCCGGGGATGAAACCGGTTCGGGCAATGTCGGCGATGCGCCCATCAATAATAGCGCTGGTGTCAACCAGAATGCGCCGCGAGTCCTGAAGCCCGCTTTGTTCGCTTTTGTTTTCCTTCGCCCCGCCTTTTGAGAAGGAGCGGAAAAGGTTGTTTAAGTCTTTCTGTCGGGCGACAAAAATGACGCTTCCCAGATATCCAAACAGCAGCACGGCGATGAACGGCAGGATACTGCCCAACGGATTGGGCAGGAGAGAGATAGGATAAGCTAATAGAGCAGCGGCAATCAGACCAATCGTTAATCCGATAAGGCCAAATACGAGTGTTTGAGCTGATACTTTGCTTAATTGTTTTCGGATGGCTGTGATAGGTTTGATGGAGATCCAGGGGGAAATCAGGAATCCTAAAAAGCCAACCAATATGGTTGTGATAATTTGATAAACGATGAGAGGGATTGAACTTCCCACCCAAATTTCCTGAATGAGGATCCCCAGAGGTTCGCCCAAAAAAACGCCGATAATTCCAAAGACAACAAGACCGATGATACGGACAATAAGTTCGGAAGACATATAACTCCTTTTAAAGTACAAAAAATCTGATAAGTCCTAATAAAATGATAGCATGTGGAACATTAATAGTCAATTTATAAATATCTAAAATATATTAATTATTCCTCCGATTCTAATGAGAAAAATTTTGAAATTTTGTTACTCTCTTTTATAATTGAACACATATATTAACATTAATTATATCCGGAACCTGTATAAAATAAAGGTAATCATGGACCTTCAACCCGAACAAATACTGCATGATCGCTATCGAATAATTGAGAAGTTGGGGCAGGGTGGGATGGGGGCAGTATACCTCGCCTGGGACGAGACCCTGGAAACCAAGGTTGCCGTAAAAACTAACTTCAATCCTGCGGCTGAAAGCGCCGATCAGTTCCTGCGTGAGGCGCGCCTTTTGGCCGCCCTCCGACATCAGAACCTGCCGCGGGTCACGGATTATTTCGTGATTGGGAAGGAACAATTTCTGGTGATGGATTTCATCCCTGGTGACGACTTGGGCCAGCGCTTGAAGGAAGATGGTCGGCAACCCCTGAAGGACGTATTGAGGTGGGCGGCTCAATTAAATTCCGCTTTGAGTTACATGCACCGTCAAGACCCGCCGGTCGTTCATAGGGATATCAAACCGGCCAACATTAAACTGACATCCGATGGCGAGGCCATTCTCGTGGATTTTGGAATTGCCAAAGCACAAAGCACCCAATCCCAAACCGCCACCGGTGCTGCAGGCTACACACCGGGCTACGCTCCACCAGAGCAATATGGACAGGGCCGGACAGGCCCATATTCCGATCAATTCTCTATGGCAGCCACCCTATATGCACTTCTGACGCGCACAAAGCCGGCTGACAGCATTCAGCGATTATTGGGAAAAGCAACACTGACCCCCATCCGGAATATTGACCCCGATATCCCTATCAATGTGGGGGATGCGATATTAAAGGCCATGTCCCTGCAGCCCAAAAAGCGGTTTGAGTCTATGGATGAATTTCAGTCTGCTCTTGAGAATCCAGATTTCCGTTTGGCTGAGGAGGAACGTGACAACATTACCTCGAAACCGACAGGAAACATGGCAGAGAAAACCAGGATCGCAGGGTTACAAGATCAGGCAACACTTAGAGATTCGGTTGTCAAAAAGAAGAAAAGCAAGAAAATACTATTGATTGCAGGGGGATTGGGCAGCTTATTATGCCTTTTGACAGCTGCTCTGCTGTTGTTCCTGCTGCCAAACAGCCCTTTGAATCTGCTCAACAGCGACATCCTCGCAAAAATTGGTATGAGGGAACCTACAGCCACTGTCACAGAAACAGCAACGTTGATGGAACCCACGGCAGAAACGATCGCTGAGTCGACGCAAACCAACACGCCCGTATCCGAACCCACCCCTACATCGACATTGGCGCCATCGCCCACGCCAGAATTGCTTGGCGCATCCGGCGTGATTGCCTTTGCCTCGGACCGGGGCGAAGGGGATTACGTTCAAATTTGGACGATGCGAGTCCTTCGTGACCAGCAAGGCGATATTTACGCTGATTCTTTCAAACAATTGACCTTTGACGAAGGGGATAAGGATCAACCTGTTTGGTCGCCCGATGGCTCCCAAATTGCTTATGTGGCACCCGGCGGTGGGGGCAATGGATTGGATATTTGGGTGATGAACGCTGATGGGAGCAACCCCAGAAATGTCACGGTGCATCGGGGGGATGAGTTTGATCCCGTATGGATGCCGGATGGCAGTACGATCGCCTTTACACATCATCTGAGGGATGCTGGGAATGTCCCTATTTATGCGCTGACACTCATCAGCCCCACAGGCACTGACCGTGAACGCCTGAGTGGGGATTTTGTGGAGTGGGATCCTACTTTCTCACCTGATGGACAATATCTTTTATATGTCATTACTGCCAGCGGACATGACTATTTATATTTCAGAGGTGCGCATGACGATTTCCAAACGCCGGACGCCTTTGATCTGCGTTCCTTATTTGGGGAACTCGGCGAGGTTTCTGACCCCGCCTGGGCACCCGTTGGAAAACAATTTGCGTATACCCGACATGCTGGTCAACGTGAGAATATTGTGTTGGTCACATATCAGGCGATGCAGCCTAATGGCATGCATCAACCAACGGAATACGTCCTGACCGATACAGAAGTGGACACCGATCCTGCCTGGTCACCCGATGCCCGCTGGCTGGCGTTTACGTCCTCAAGGGATTTCGGCGACCTTGAGGTGTACTTGATGACGACAGCTGGCAGGCCGCAAATTAACCTCACAAACCATGATGGGATCGATAAATCCCCGGATTGGAAGCCTTCTGGAGGGGAAGATTGATCGATTCTAAAATATTTAAATGAAAAACGCCCATTTCGGGCATTTTTTATGAAGTCAGGGGTAATCGGATTACTGAACTCGTGGCTGCCTTGCGCTGGAGGATGGCTTTTCTGGAGGTTGGGTTAAGGGCTGAATAGGGACTCCGGCTTCCGGATTGAGCAATAAGCTCAGTTGAGCCAGGGCCTCTGTGTCATAATTGCGATGGCCGCACATATCACAAACCCAGGCGGGAAAATTCGGCACGGTGATTAATTCCTCCCCCAGCCATGTCATCAACGTAGCGGAGCAGAAATGCTTCCGTCCGCCCTGACAATTTGGACAAGACCTTGAAGGTTTTTCTCCAGACATTTCAGCTTTCTTTTTGTGCTTGTGTGACAATCTTGACACCGGAGCTGGCGCCGATCCGGGTTGCGCCGGCAGCGATCATGTTTTGGGTGTCGGCCCAGGTGCGGATTCCACCGGCAGCTTTGACGCCCATTTCGTCCGGACTGCCTACGACGGATCGTATCAATACCACATCCTCAACCGTGGCGCCGCTGCTGCCGAAACCCGTTGATGTTTTCACATAATCCGCATCGGCTTCTTTGACGAGCAGGCAAGCCATGATCTTCTCAAAGCGCTCAAGATAGCAGTTTTCGATGATAACTTTTAATAAGGCATCTTTTTCATGGCAGGCTTCTGCCACAGCGCGGATATCATTATACACTGATTCATATTTCCCGGTTTTTAATAGCCCGATAGGAATGACCATATCCAGCTCAACAGCCCCATCTTCGATGGCTTGAATAGCCTCGGCGATTTTAGTATGTGTCTGATTGGCGCCCAGTGGAAAACCGATGACTGTGCCAACGGCAACGCCGCTGCCCTCCAATTCTTTGACAGCTTGAGGCACATAGACGGGATTGAGACAAACAGAGGCGAATTGGTATTCCCGTGCCTCTCGGCATAACTCGGAAACCTGGTCGGTCGTTGCCTGGGGTTTCAATAATGTATGGTCTATCCAACCAGCGACTTCGTCCTTGCCGGGAATTGGAAAATTCTTTTTCTCCGGCAGTTGTTTTTCAAAAGCTTTGGCTTGTTCGATGATTTGATTAATTTTTGTCATGATGAGAATCCTTTACTGGACAGCCTGAACAACGTCCGGGCTGCGTAAGAGTGTGAAATCTGTAAATGGCCAATAAATCAGCAGGGCTCGGCCGACGATATCCTCTTCGGGGACGAAACCCCACAAGTGTGAATCACTGGAATTGTTACGGTTATCACCCAGCACGAAATATTCACCTTCGGGAACAGTCCAGGATCCTGTGTAATTGGGCTGTTCAGAAATATAAGGTTCATAGAGCGGGCGGTCATTGACGTAAATCATACCTTGATCAATGCGGACTTGATCCCCAGGCAGCCCAACCACGCGCTTGATATAATCCATGTCTGAAACACCAGGGGCGTGAAAGACGATGATGTCCCCGATGTGAGGATTGCCAAGTTTATAGGAAACCCGATTAACCAAAAGGAACTGCCCAGGCTCCAGGGTGGGTCTCATACTGACATTTTCAACACGCACCCGTGCAGAAAGAGCATTAATCGCCAAGAAGAGGATCAATGCCAGCAAAATAGTTTCTATGGTATCCACAACAAAGCCAAGACAGCTTGACCGTTTGGATTTCTTATGGGTCTGGGAGGTTTCCTCGGATATTTCCGATTGATATTTATTGAACATTTTCTTTACAACTGACGATCTTGATTCGAGCTTTATTGATTATGTGTGGTTTTAAGATTATATCCCATCTTAGATAAGTCCGTGTTTATCTCTTACGTTTCTTCAAGACCAGGCGAATAGGCGTGCCGACAAAGGGGTAATCCTCACGAATCTGGTTCTCAAGATAACGCAGATAGGTGAAATGTGCTAATTCGGGGTTGTTCACATAAAGAATAAAGGTGGGCGGATCGCTGCGAACCTGTGTGCCGTAATAGATGCGCAATGCACGACCGGTTTTTGATGGGGCGGGGTGCTTGTCCTGCGCGCGTTGGATGATTCTATTGATTTGCGATGTGGACAGCCGGACAAGGCGCTCTTCCTGCACCTGCAGAGCCAGGGGCAGAACGTGATCAACGCGTTTTCCTGTCAGTGCGCTGATGAAGAGCAGTGGCACATAATCCATGAAGTTCAGTTCATGGCGGATATGGGCTGTGTAATCGTTGATGGTATAGGCGTCTTTGTCGACCAGGTCCCACTTATTCACCACAACAATGGCGCTCTTCCAGGCATCTTTTATGTAGCCGGCGATGTGCGTATCTTGGGTAGTGATGCTGGTGGTTGAATCGATGACCAAAATGGCGATATCTGCGCGTTCAATCGCGTTCATGCTGCGGATAACGCTGTACTTTTCCACCCCTGGTGATACTTTGCCGCGGCGGCGAATGCCGGCTGTATCAATCAAGGTGACAGGCATGCCATTGAATTCAAGTTTTGTGTCAATGGCATCACGGGTTGTTCCGGGGATATTGCTGACGATGGACCGCTCCTGCCCGATAATTTTATTGAGAAGGCTTGATTTGCCAACATTGGGCTTCCCCACAATGGCGATCTTGGCAGAGTCGTCTTCTTCCATATCTTCATCGAATGCTTCTATGTGATACACCACTTCATCCAGTAAATCACCCGTGCCTGTGCCGTGCAGGGCTGAGATAGCATGGGGTTCGCCCATCCCCAATTCGTAGAATTCTGGGGCTGTCTGGCGCACTTTAGCGCTTTCAGCTTTGTTGACCACGAGTAATATGGGTGGCAAGAATTCACCGTCAACAGAACGCTGCTTCTTCCTGAGGATGTCAGCGATTTCGTGATCCGCGGGGGTGACGCCGGCTTGTCCATCCACAATGAAGAGAATAACATCCGCTTCCTGGATGGCAAGGTCCGCCTGTTCGCGGATTTGTTGAATGAAGTCCTTGGACCCAATGGAGAGGGGTTCGCGGCCTTTGACTTTGGTGGGGTCAATGCCGCCGGTGTCCATCACATGGAAGAAATAACCACTCCAATTTGCCTCTGCAAGGAGGCGGTCGCGGGTGGTTCCTGGCACCTCATCCACAATCGCCAGACGTTCTCCTGTCAGGCGGTTAAAGAGGGCGCTTTTCCCAACATTGGGTCTGCCCACAAGGGCAACAACAGGCTTTGCCATAGGCAGTGATTATACCTCATTAATGTTTCCGATTATCTTTCTTATGCCACCCCCAGGGCAATCGCAAACTAATTAAACGTGGGGGAATATCCTTATATCCCTACCAAAATTTATGCTTTTGTGGGGAAGATTCTTAGAATAGGCTTTAAAATCTTATTAAAGTGGGAGCCAATCCAATTAATCTCCGACTTTGCGATTGCCCTGATGCCACCCCTACCCCTATCTATGGGTAAAGAATTAGCCAAAAAAGGGTAATATTGATAGAATTTTCACTGAATTTACCAAGCCTTTTTCCGACATATTAATTATTATCTTTTGGCAATTTGTCTGGCTATTTACAATATTTATCGTCATCCAAACCTTGACAACCATTGATGGGGACAGTGGGGCTGGCCAATGATGGGGTTGGGATGTTCACTACGCAATCGAGCGACGTAGATGTTATTGACATTTTTCGGTAAAGATAGGAATAATATTATTCTTGTTGAAAAAGAGTCACTTAATTTGCGATTAAATTAATAAAAGTAATAATCTAGAAACCTTTGATTTTGAAATGGGTCAATGATTAAGTGTATTTAGATAAATTGCTGTATCCTCAATCATTTCTTTGATCTTTTTCAAGAATCTAGCTGCAGGCGCACCATCCACCAGGCGGTGATCAAATACCAGGCTCAAAGTCATCATCTTTCGGATGGTAATCTCACCCTGATACGGCACGACTTTATCCCGAATCTCTCCAATCCCTAAGATTGCCAACTCTGGTAGGTTGATAACCGGTGTGAATCCATCCACGCCATATCCCCCTAAGTTCGTGATCGTAAAAGTCCCGCCGGAAAGCTCTTCGGGGGAGATTCTGCTAGACTGGGCATTTGATACCAATTGATGGAACCGCGCCCCAAGGGATTGTAAATCCAGCTGGTCAGCGTTTTTGACCACCGGTACTAGTAAACCCCGATCTGTATCCACAGCAAAACCCAGGTTGATATCCTCTAGAATCTCAATCTGATCGCCAACTTCACTCAAACGAGCGTTCATGTAGGGATATTCTCGCAATGCTCGCGCCACAATCATCCCCAGCAGCTCGTTGTAGCCGACTTTAACGCCCCAATCCCGTTGTTTTTCAGCTTTGATCTTTTCTCTAATCCGCACCAATTCGGTGGCATCAACTTCTGATATTAATGTTACTCGAGCAGTGAACTTATCACTGGTCTGCATCCGATCAAAAATGATCTTCTGAATTCCTTCAATTGGTTTTGTTTCTATTATATTGTTGGGAAAATGGTTGATTTCGGGCATGTCAATGATGAGTTCAGATTGTTTGGCAATTAAACGTCGTCGAATTTCTTTCTCCACATCCGTACGTGTGACCTTTCCTTGCACGCCACTACCTGCGAGGTTGGAAATATCGATATTCATTTCCTTTGCGAATGCAGCAGCAAGGGGTGTAGCTTTTGGTTGTTGTGAAAGGTAGGCTTTAACATCATCCTCTGTGATCCGAACACCGCCCCCGCCAGTGGGCGTGACGAAGGATAGATCAATATTATTCTGCTTAGCAAATTTTCGTGCCCTAGGCGAGGCGAAGACTTTTCCTTCTTTTCTCACTATCTTCGCATCAGGCTGTTTTTGAGTAGAGGATTTATCTATTAGCTTAGATTCGCCATCTCCCAATTGGTTTGGCCTCTCGGATGACTTAATGACATCCTCACTTGGCGAAAAACCTTCTCCTTCTTCTCCAATGGACGCAACAACCGTTAACACAGAAACCGTTTCGCCTATATCATACGGACCGAAATGGATATGTCCTTTGGCATTGGCTTCCACATTAAAGATGGCTTTATCTGTTTCGACTTCTAATACAGGGTCCCCAAAATCAACTTGCTCGCCATCATCAACTAGCCAATTGATCAGAACAACTTCCTCAACAGTTTGTCCCAGTTTGGGAATGAATAAGTCTTCTGCCATCAGCTCATCACCTTTCTACAGGCTGTGACAATTTTTTGAACATTGGGAATTGCCAAGTCCTCTAAAATCTCAGCTCTCGGGATAGGCACATTGGCAGCTGCTACCCGTTCCATGGGTGCATCTAACCAATCAAACACTTCTTCATTGACTCGAACCATGACCTCGTTAATAAAACTGGTGTTTTCATAGGCTTCGGTCACTCCCACAAACCGACCCGTCTTGTGAATTGATTCGGTGATGGTGTCCATATCCAACGGAACCAGGGTCCGCAAGTCAACCACTTCTACATCTATACCTTCCTCTGCTAATATTTCAGCAGCTTCCAGGGCTCGCAGGACCATGCGTGAGTAGGTGACGATGGTCACATCCGATCCCTCTCGCTTCACGTCCGCCACGCCAAAAGGAATCAAATATTTCTCTTCTGGGACAGGCCCCTTTGTTTTATAGAGCATTTTGTGTTCAATGAACATTACCGGATTGTCATCTCGGATTGCGGTCTTTAACAATCCTTTGGCATCATAGGGCGTTGAGGGCATTGCTACATAAATTCCCGGGAAATGGGTCCATAAGCTTTCCAGGCTTTGAGAATGATGAGCGGCAATCGCACGCCCTGCACCGCCCTCCGTGCGGACGACCATAGGAACGGTGGTCTTCCCCCCAAACATGTATCGGTTTTTTGCCCCCTGATTGGCAATCTGGTCCATCGCCAGCGGGGTGAAGTCCACATACATGATCTCTGCCACAGGGCGCATACCGGACATCGCCGCGCCCACGGCTGCACCGCCAATGACAGCTTCCGAAATTGGGGTATCAATCACCCGTTCCTCACCAAACTCTTCAAAAAGCCCCCGAGTAGCACCATATGCGCCCCCATAAAGTCCAATATCTTCTCCCATCAAAAAGACCTTTTCATCCCGCAGCATTTCCTCCCGCATGGCTTCCACCAATGCATGGGAATAGGTGAGCTCTCGCAGGTCGGGATTTTGCCGAACCTTCATTCGAAGTTTACGTTCTGCTTCAATATCTTCCTGGTTGAGTTTTGATGGGGCGAAGACGTCTGTTGTCAATTCAATTGGTGTTGGGGGAGGAGAATCAGTGCTGAATGCCATGGCGGTTTCCAGTTTTTTTGCAACTTCTTTTTCTATTGTCACCATTTCTTCTTCTTCAGCCCAGCCAACAACTTGCAAATCACCGCCTAATTTTTTGATGGGGTCTTTATCTTTGAATTCTGCTTCCTCCTCACGTGTGCGGTATGCTCGGGGGTCAGAATGGGAATGGCCAAAGTAGCGATAGGTTTGACATTCGATGAGGGTGGGCCCCTCTCCTTTTCGGGCGTGTTCCACCGCTTTTGAAACGGCGCCGCGTACTTTCAGGACATCCATCCCATCAACCGTGACACCAGGAACACCATAAGCGCATGCGCGGTCGGAGACTTTTTCCAATTTGCTTGCATATTTCCAAGGAACAGACATCGCGTACATATTATTTTCGACGACGAAAACCACGGGCAAATCAAAGGCAGAGGCTAGATTCAGCGACTCATGAAAATTTCCTGTATTGCAAGCGCCATCGCCAAAGAAACAAGCCACGACAGAACCGGTCTTTTGAAGTTTTTGCGCCAAAGCAGCACCGACAGCAACAGGAATATTCCCGCCGACAATGCCGGTAGCCCCCAGATTGCCGTGTGCCACATCCGCGATGTGCATGGACCCACCCTTGCCTTTGCAGTAACCGCCCGACTTCCCTAGGACTTCGGCCATCATCTTGTTATAGTGCTCTTGTCGTTCTTCTGGCGTTTGAGCTGATGAATCGCCGTGTGCGTGGGCGTGACCGTGGCCGCGGTGCGTGCTTGTTATAATGTCGTTTTCTTTCAGGGCGCTTATGGCACCAACTGCCACAGCTTCTTCCCCAGCATAAAGATGGGAAGCGCCTTTCAAAACGGCTTTACTTAACAGCTTCGCAATATTATTTTCAAACGCTCGGATTTCCATCATCTGTCGAAGGTAGGTCATCAATTGCTCTTTAGTAAGCGATTGTTCTTCGATCAAGGCGGTTACTTGCTCAATCGTTGTTAGTTTGTCTTTTTTCATTGATTATCTCCAATGTCATAACGCATATGAATAAAAAGCCGAACTTGTGTTAATGACAGTTTATTCACAATTATCTTCCCCGTCAGAATAATTATTTAATGAGCAATAAGATATTTATGTTCCTAATTTTCCCAAGGAAGGCTTCGATGTCCTATTGTGAATAAAGATTTAACAATTTTTTTCACTGCATTAATTGAAGTATGTGATTTTTGGATTATCCATTCATTTTAACTTTAAATATTTCAGTGGGTTGAAACACTACTAAAAATTTTTATTTAAGAAAGTTTAATGCTTCTTCAACGCTCGCGTTCTCATGGATTATTTTCAAAGATGCCTTTAGCATTGAAGATGGATCTTCTGCTTGCCAGAGATTTCTTCCAACTGCTGCACCTCGTGCCCCACAATCAATGCAAGTTCTTAGGGTTTTAAAGAAATCTTTAGGATTGTCCTGTTTTTCCCCGCCTGATAACATAACGGGAATGGGACAGGCTTCAATAACCTCACGGAAAGATTTCGAATTCCCAGTATAGTAAGTCTTAACAATATCGGCACCAAGTTCTGCTGCAATCCGTGCTGCCCATTTGACAAGTTCGACATCTGTATCGCTTTTAAAGCCCGAAGGATACATTATTGCTAATAAAGGCATCCCAAGCCGATCGCATTCTTCAGCTACTCTAGCAAGCGATTTGAGCATATCCGTAGTCTTTTCCGGCCCAATTAATACATGCATTGACACTGCACTAGCCCCTATTTTCAGTGCATAATCCACTGAATTGCTGATGAAAAAATAATCTGGTTCTGGACTTAATGTAAGGCAGCTGTCTATTGCTGCGATATATGGAATATTATGCTCAATGAAACTTTGATAAACTTGCTTTATTATGCCGGCGGGCATAAAAAAGGTGTCTGGTTTATCTTTACTTAATTCTGCAACAGTTTTCTTTGGATCGACAATTCCTTTAACCGGTCCAATCACGACGCCATGGTCCATAGCCACCATAAGTGCATTGCCACTTTTTTTGTTGAAAATACGTCCCAGCCTTACCTCTTTACCTATTTGAGTCATAATTCTTTTTCTCCTTATTATTCACTTTGGAAAATTCTCATTAAAAATCATCAATAACCAGGAAAGAATTATAGCATAAATTAACAGCAAACATCAATAATCATTGACAAATAAAAATAATATTTGTATAATTGCAAAAGATAATATGTAAAAATGATAATTATCCGCAATAATCAAAAGGAAATGATACATGAATGAAGCACTAAAACAATACCAGGAAGCTCAGCAATCATTACCCGATTCTCAATATGCTTGGCCTCTCTATGGTTCGGGACTTGATAATTTAGGAAAAGAAAGCCAGCCTATTCGTAGAGAGATTCCCAAATTTGGTAATGATGAGCTCTTAATGCGTATTGATGCAGTTAGTTTATGTTATACAGACGTAAAGGAAATCAAATTTGGACAAAATCATCCTAGGTTGAAGGACCGAGATCTTAAGAACAATCCAATTGTTCCTGGCCACGAATTAAGTATGACGGTTTTAGCGGTAGGTCAAAAATTAGAAGATGAATACAAAGTGGGTCAACGTTTCACCATGCAACCAGATGTTTGGATTGATGGAAAGAGCATTCCATTTTCATTTGGGATGGATGGTGCATATCGGCAATACGTAGTGGTTGATCAACGTATTCTGAATGGCGATGCCGGAAATTATTTAATCCCGATACCGGAGGATATGACCTACGCAGCAGCAGCAATCACAGAACCTTGGGCATGTGTGGAAGCAGCATACCGCATGCAGTATAGGAACACCTTTGAGCCTGGTGGTCGAGTGCTCATTATTGGCGGAACTGATTCCCGAAGTGGTTATAACATTGATGCAAAGTGGTTAGCAGAATCAAAACCTGAAGAGATTTTAACTTGTGAAGCTCCAGATGATTTGCAAAAAACTTTGGAACCATTATGCCAACAACTTGGAATTAAGTATCAAAATATGACGATCAAAGCCGTAAAAGAAGATGAGTTCTTAGTAAATGACCTTCTTTTGCTTGATGGAAGATTTGATTCTCTAGAGTGGTTAGTGAAAAGACTCGCCAAAGAAGCTGTTGTCGCTTTATATGCAAATCAGTCTGATTTAGACGATATTGATATTGATCTTGGACGATTACACTATGATGATCTTCAATATGTTGGCTCAACTGACCTTGCTCTTTCAAACGCATATAAGCAAACGCAAACTCGATCTGAGTTCAAAGCAAATGGAACTGCCTGGATTCTTGGCGCGGGCGGACCGATGGGGAGAATGCATCTGCAGCGGGCTATTGAATCACCTCAGGGATCAAAGCTGGTTATCGCCAGTGAGGTTAACAATATCCGGCTTGAGGCTTTACAAGATTTCTTTGCACCTCTTGCACAGAAGAATAATAAAAAGTTGATTGTTATTAACCCAGTGGACAAACCGGATGAATATAAGCAACTCATGTCGGAAATTCAAGAGATGGGTGGGGTGGATGATCTTGAGGTAATGATTACTGTCCCAGGTGTATTGGAAGATGCTTGTCAGTATGTTGCGCCCGGTGGAACGGTGAACATTTTTGCAGGAATGAAACGTGGTGTCACGATGAAAATTGATCCATGGTTGATAATCGGGGAACGACAGGCTCGATTTGTTGGTCATAGCGGATCAGCCTTGGACGATCAAAAAGCCGTTGTGGATCGGTGTTTATCTGGAGATCTTGATACCAATTTATCTGTGGCAGCGATTGGGGGTTTCAAGCAAATCCCTGAGGGCATAAAAGCGATGCAGGAATCGCTCTACCCTGGTAAGATTGTCATTTTCCCCCACGTATTCGATTTTCCTCTGACTGGGCTAACCGAATTGGAGAAAGCCTTACCTTATGTTGCTGAAAAGCTAGGAGAAAATGATACCTGGACTTTTGATGCTGAAAAGGCCTTTTTGGGAAGTCAACTACCATGAAAAATTATCATCAAAGGATATTGATTTGGGGTGCAGGTCGAATAGGAAGGGGATTTGTAGGAGATTTATTCTTCAGTGAAGAGTATGACCTTGTTTTTGTTGACCAATCACAAAGTCTTATTGATCAACTCGAAGATAATGGTACATATACCGTAGTCCGAGCCTTCAGCGAAACTGATGTGACTAGAGTCTCTGTATCAAATTTTCAGGCTTTACATACTTCCCAAAGCCAGAAAATTGATCAGGTGGTAAGCACTGTAGATGTGATCGCTGTTGCGACATTCCCAAAAGATTTCGAAACCGTGGCTCAGAAGATTCAGAAGGCGCTATTAATAAGAAAACAATCAGGCATTGATGAACCCATTAATATAATTATCTGCACCAATTTGGTTCATGCAGGACCTGTTTTTGAGGAAGCCCTTTATGCGGGTTTGGAAAAATCACAGCGAGATTATTTCAAAAGGTTTGTTGGTGTTGTGGAATCACTCATCATTCGTATCGCTCCTCCCGCGCCTGAGGCAGAAGTTCAGAAGGATCCCTTAGTTGTTTGGACGAATGGTTATTCGATTTTTCCTGTGGACAAAAAGGGATTTAGGGGTGATATTCCTGAGTTATCATTTTTCCGGTTAGTGGATGACATGCGTGCAGAAGAAATTCGGAAAATGTATACCTATAACATGTGCCATGCCGTCTTAGGTTATCATGGACTTCAAAAGGGATACCATCTGTTGGTTGATTGTCTAGCTGACCTAGATTTGCGACAAGAGGCTGAAGGTGCTCTGGAAGAGGTGAGCATTGCTTTACAAAGAGAATACGGTTTCACTGAACCGGAGATAGGGGATTGGATCAGTAATGTTCTTTCCCAAACCAATAATCGTACCATTGGCGACACTGTCGTCAGGATGGCTGCAGATCCAATGCGTAAACTGCGTAAAGAAGACCGATTAATTGGTCCAGCTTTGCTTTGTCTTGAAAACAATGTCGATCCAGTACACATCATTCGTGCAATTGGTGCAGCATTGCATTATGAACAGCAGGATGACGCATCAGCGGTTAAATTAAATGAGGAAATTCGAAAATACGGTATAAGCAAAGCGATTCACCGAATTTGTGGTTTGGGAGAAGAACCACTGGAAGTTAAATTAGCTAAACGGATAGAAGAAGCATATCAGCAAATCGGCTTGCAATTAGACTGGCAGAAAAAAGCGCAGAAGGCTTACGATCTTGGGTTTGAATATGAAAAGACATACCACGGATGCGGGCAGTGCGCATTTGCTGCCATCTCGGAAATTTTGGATGTTTTCTCACCCTCAGTGTTTAACGCCGCAACTGGCCTTTGTGGGGGGATTGGTTTGAAGAATGATGGCACCTGTTCTGCATTTATTGCAGGTGTTCTGGCAATTGGTCTGTTCTACTCTCGCAGGCGTGAAAACTTTGATGGTGACCGAGAAAGAAAATATACCAATTTCGAGCTCGTCCAACAACTCCGGGAAAAATTCATCAACGAATTTGGTTCCATTACCTGTCACTGTGTACATGAGAAAAAATATGGTCATTCTTATGATCTCAGCCAGAAAGAGGAAATGCAAGCTTTTGAGGATGCAGGTGGCCATGGAGAAACTGGATGCACACAAACGGTTGGAAAAGCCGCCCAATTCACTATTGAAGTATTGGCACCAAGGTTAATGGAAGAATCTGAGGACTAAATAATTATGGATCTACGAAGTTCCAAAGTCAGTGAAGTCATCTGTCCGGAGGCAATTGACTTAGCATTATCTGGTATCACCAGCAAAGAGGAAGTGATTGCCTATTTGTCGGATAAACTTGACGAAGCTGGTCTCTTATTAGATAAAAAATCATATATTGAATCTGTCTATGAAAGAGAGGGAATGGGATCAACCTATATGGGGCATTTCATTGCCATTCCTCATGGGAAAAGCCCTGCTGTTAGAGAAGCAGGTATTGCTTTTGGGCGATCCGATGAAGGATTTGAGTATGTCTCTCAAATGGATAGAGCCCCAGTAAAGTTGGTGTTTTTATTGGCTATTCCCGACCGAACGTCGGCGGATGCATATATGGCTATCCTCGCGAAATTGGCACGTTTGCTCGTCCATGAGGAGTTTAGAGAAGCATTAATGGCAGCTAAAACATATGAAGATGTGATAGCGGCTATTATGGATTGTGAAAAGTTATTAATCAATTAATTTCCAGGAAGGTATCTAAACGCGGAGGTCAACTATGAAAATTGTTGCGATAACAGCTTGTGCAGGTGGTATAGCTCACTCCTATATGGCAGCTGAGGGCTTGAAGAAAAGTGCTCGAAAAGCTGGGGATGAGATCCACATCGAAATCCAGGGTTCAATGGGCATTGAAGACCGCCTTTCCCAGCGGGACATTGATGCGGCTGACCTTGTTTTGTTTGTCGCCAATATCAATGTAAGAGAGAAAGATCGCTTTGAGGGGAAAACCATTGTTGAGATTGACCCTGGGAAATTCGTTGCACACCCTGACGAATCCCTATTGCTCGTAAAAAAGGAAGGAGGCGTTGATTAGGAAAACTTTTGTGTTTGAATAGCTTGCACGAAGAACGCCAGTAATCACAAATTGTACAGTTTAAGGAGAGTAAATATTATGAAGAACTTTTTAAAAAATGTTCAGAAACACTTGTTGACAGGTGTGTCCTACATGATCCCCTTTGTTGTTCCAGGGGGTATGTTGATCGCCTTGGGTTTCTTGATCGGTGGCATTCATGTCTATGAAACCGAAGGGATCGCAGCTCAACTGTTCTTTCTCGGTCAAGATGCTTTTGGATTAATGGTAGGTGCCCTATCTGGTTATATAGCTTATTCCATTTCTGACCGGCCTGGTATCGCTCCTGGTTTTGTGGGTGGTATTGTTGCTAGCCGAATCGGCGCTGGATTTATTGGTGGTATGATTTCAGGCTTATTAGCGGGATATCTTGTTGAAGGTATTAAGAAAATTAAAGTTCCTGGATGGCTCCGATCATTAATGCCTGTTCTAATCATTCCGCTTGTTGCAACAACGGTTGTCGGTTTGCTGATGGTCTATGTAATCGGCGGCCCTGTGACCTGGCTCAATGAGGCAATGAGCACGCTTCTCAATAACATTGGCACAGGTAGTGCTATAGTATTAGGTTTGCTCATTGGGGCAATGATGGCCTTCGACATGGGAGGACCTGTTAATAAAGCTGCATATTTCTTTGCCCTTGGCGCAGCAGAAACAGCTGGAAATTGGGTGCCTATGGCAGCAGTTTTCGTTGGTGGCATGGTCCCACCATTGGTCATCGCTCTTGCTATCCTTATCGCAAAAAACAAGTTCACAGAAAGAGAACGTGCGGGTATGCCCGGTTGTTTTGTTGGGGCTGTAACTCTTATCACTGAGTTTGCTATACCGTACGCTGCTGGGGATCCTGCTCGTGTATTGCCTTCAATAATGGTTGGCTCAGCGGTGGGTTCTGCGCTTAGTATGGCCCTTGGCGTTTCAATGATGGCGCCCCATGGCGGTTTGTTGGTTGTCGCATTATCCAATAAACCTTTGTTCTATGTTTTATCGATCATACTTGGCGGGATTGTAGGTGCTTTGATTTTAGTTGCCTTGAAGCCAAAGCTTGATGATCGTGAAGTAGTGGATTCAGAAAATTAGTAATAACAGATTTGAGGTGCTATTCACTTCTAAGTGTGTAGCACCTCTATGATTTTCTCTAGAGTAATATAAGTAGTAATAACGGTTTTCAGGTGTCTGACACTACTAAATGGGCTTATCTATAAGAATTTGTCATTTGAGGTACGTTTAAATTAGTTGATAATTGATAATAAGTGATAATATAATGAATTGCAGTAATTAATATTATCAAGGATTAAGTAATGAAGAAAATGATCTTTCGTGAAGAACGCTTACGGTTAATCATGGAAATTCTTTGGGACAAAAAAAGAGTTTCAGTAAACGATCTGGCTGAGAAATTTGACAAAAGCGCTGGCATGATCCGACTTGATTTGGCAGAATTGGAAGAAAGAGGTTTGATTTCTCGGACACATGGTGGTGCGATCTTAGCTGAAAATTCACCGGAAGATCTGGTTTTGACAAAAAAAGTTTTACAGCTGAGAACCGAACAACGAAAAGAAGAAAAAATTCGAATAGGTAAAGCAGTAGTGGACTTGATACATGATGGTGACTCCATCATGATTGATGGGGGTTCGACAACATATTTTGTGGCTAAGGAGTTACAAACAAAAAGGAATTTAACCATAATAACGACATCAATGTTGTTGTTTCCAATTCTATGGGAAATTCCAAATGTGACCCTTTATCTTACCGGCGGTGCTGTCCATCGGGAATATCAAGATACTTATGGTGAAATAACTCTAGAATCTATTAAGCGGTTTAAACCCGACCATACAATTATTGGTGTGGATGGGTTCTCAATCTCAAAAGGTTATACGTCAACAGAGCCAACAATCGCCATGGTCAAACGTCAGATGGTGGATGTCTCCAACAACTTGATTATTGTTGCGGATTCTTCTAAATATGGCAAAGTGTGTCTATTATCAATAACCGGGATTGAGAACTCAGATATCGTTGTTACAGATAGTAATCTCCCCTCAGATGAAGCACAACTTATTAGAAACCTGGGCCCTGCAGTCGTACGTGCCTAAGAAAAAATTTATCGGCGATTATTATCACTTGTCAAGGTGAAATATGGGTATTTGCATGTTTATCTGTATTGCACGCAGGACAGAAACAAAGTAATACATTAAAAATAAAATATCTAAATGGAGTTGAAATGAATGAGGAAATGATTGATGTTCTTAATCAGGAAAATAAACACAGAACCCAGCATCCGTTCTGGGTTTGGGAATCCATTAACAGTATTCCCGATTTATTATCGGAATGTCTTAAAGGAGAAACACAGCAAGATATTCAGAAGATTGTCAATGAATTAATCAAGCGAAATGTGAACAAATTTATTTTTTTGGGCAGAGGCTCTTCTTATTTCGCTGCATTATCAGCTAAATTCTTGTTTGAGAAAGTAACTAATTTTCCGGTTATTTGTGAAGTCTCAAACGTTTTCGATTCTTATCCTTATAGCAAATGTGACTCAAAAACAGCTGTTTTGTTTTTTTCTCATTCTGGAAAATCCGAAGGTGATATTCAAATTGTAGAAAAGCTCAGAGAACAGGGGGCTTTCATCATCGGTGTAACCGATATCCCTGATTCGGGATTAGGGAAGGCCGTTGATCAACTGCTAATTGGTCCAGGCGGTTCAAAAGTTGAACTCCCGGCAACCCGAACTTACGTAACAGCGATTTATAGGACAATGCTACTAGCTGTTTCTTTAGCTAAAACACTTGATCTTGATAGTGAGATCGGTTTTTATCAGGATTTGTTAATGGATCTTCCTGAAGAGATCAGATCATTTATGTCGTCTTTTGAAAATGAGGCGCCGAGTGTCGTTGAATTACTCAAAGACGTTGATTTTCAATTAATTGTAGGCTTTGGACCGAATTTCCCCAACGCTGAAGAAGGTGCTATGGCTTTTAACCAATCAAGTGGGGTGCCGACCTTATCTTATGAACTTGAGAACTACATCCATGGTCCTATGCAAGCATTGACCTCCAAAGCAGGAGTTATCGCAATAGCTCCTCAAGGACAATTACAAAATCGTGCGTTTAGTATGATAACCGCAGCAAGAATTATTGGTGCTAAGACAGTTTTACTAGCTCCAAAGGGAATTAAAGTTCCAAAAGTAGATTATTTAATTGAAATGCCATCCAATATTGTTGATTTAATATCACCCGTTGCCTATATCGTACCGCTATGGCAGATCGGTTATCATTATGGATTATTAGGTCATGGCACCCATCCGGACCGGCTTTCAATGGATAAGCCTGAGTTCAAAGAGGCTTTCTCATATATCATGCAAAAAGATAAATGGGTAACAAAAGTCTAGAAATATGCTTGATTTTTGTTGACTGAGAAAGAATTTCTCCAAACCTAAAATCAAAATCATGTCTAGGCTGTTCTAATTATCAGGGCAGCCTAGATTTTTCTAATTCTGATTAGGTCGCTGATAATAATCCCGGATAATATTTGTGTGATATTTCTATAGCATCTGAATGAACTGCTTGCCATTCCAAACTATTTATTTGGGTTTTAGATATTTCCGGTGCCGTTTATTTCGATTTGTGGGTCAGGTTAATTATACGCGAGGCCAATAACTTTAAACAAAGCTCAGGTAATTGTTTGAAAATTAATTGTGTTAGAATATCAACGAAAATTCATATGAGTTACCGAGACAAGAAAGCTCCAAATGACAACCATCGACCGCAAAAAAGCTATCAGAAAAGGGAAGCGTCTCCAGAGGCGGTTAAAAACTGTTCGCTTTTTCCAATCGCTTTTCATAAGAAAACATAAGAATCTGCATGAAGAACGATTTTTCGATACACCCTTTGGGAAGGTACGGACATTGTGTTATTGTCTCGAGAACCCTGAAGTCTTGCCAGTTTTCTTTGACCTCCATGGCGGGGGATTCATGCTGGACAGCGCGGATGTTGATGAAGCATTGAATCTCAAATTCCAGGAACAGGTTGGTTGTAAAATCATCAGCATTGATTATGCTAAGGCGCCAGATCATCCCTTTCCGACCGCAGTCAATCAGATTTATGCGATTGTTGAACATGTCTATGACAATGCAGAAGCCTTTGGGATAGACCAGACCAAGATGGGGATTGGCGGGCACAGCTCGGGTGGAAATTTAAGCGCTGCCCTTTGTTTGAAAGCGAATAAGGAAGGGAAATTCCAGTTCACCTGCCAGATGTTAGATTTTCCGGTTTTTGACCTGGCGACGGATCCGCATGATAAACCTCAGCCTGAGGGGTGCATCCCGCCTGATATGGCCTCGATGTTCAACGCTTGTTATATTGATCCTGCCCAGGCTGAACATCCCTATGCGTCCCCAATCTATGCACAACCTGAGGACATCGCGGGATTGCCGCCAGCGCTTTTTATTCTGGCGGGGATGGATTCCTTGTGCAATGAGGGGCTGCAGTATTGTGAGATGCTGAGAGAGGGCGGTGTGACGGCAGAATGTTGTGTTTATCCTAATGCTCCCCATGGATTTACTTTTCACCCCACAGATGACGCTGAGGATGCCATTAACCAAATGATTGCTTTTCTAAATACATATCTTGGGAGTGGATAACCCGCCTCACAGGATCATCAGCAAAAGAAGGATGGGGAAAGACAATGCCCTCCACGTTTATCTTTTCTTATTGAATCCTTGACAATTCCTTAATAGATATGATATGATGTAAGTGCTTTCATAAAATCACTTACTATGGATTGATGATGCCTGTCGACAACAAAGAACCCACAATTTATGACGTTGCTGAACTTTCTGGGGTGAGTATCGCCACCGTATCTCGCGTGATCAACACGCCTGACATGGTCAGCGAGAAAACCAGGAAAGCCGTTACGGATGCCATTGATCATTTGGGTTATATCCCCAAGGCTGAAGCCCGAGCCAGAGCCCTCAGGCATAATGGCAGGATTGGTGTGATTACGCCATTTTTCACAGCGCCGTCCTTTGTTCAGCGGTTAAGAGGGGTGGCGTCTGCGCTCTCAAAGGTCAATTTCGATTTGGTGATTTACACCATTGATTCCCACAATAGATTACAGAGTTACCTTTCTTCATTACCGATCACGGGTAATTTGGATGGATTAATCATTATGTCCTTGCCCGTCGATGATGGTGATGTTAAACGCTTGCTTGAACATAGACTGCCTACAGTGCTCATCGAATTTCCTCATCCAGAGTTTAATTGTGTTGAGATTGATGACGTGCAGGGGGGAAAAATCGCCGCAGAATATCTGGTTGAAAAAGGTCATCAAAAAATCGCATTTCTTGGTGACACAGATCTACCGGAATATTCGATTCATCCTGTCACCCAGCGCTTGGAAGGATTCCGACAAGTATTAGAAGATCATGGCATTGATCTGCCTGACGAGTTCGTCAGATTAGCTCCTTATGACCAGGAAAAAGCGCGCAAAGTAGCGCAGGAATTGTTCGATTTGCCTGATCGGCCCACAGCGATTTTTTCCGCAACAGATTTGCAAGCCCTGGGAGTCATCAAAGCAGCCAGGCAGTTGAACATCAAAATACCGGATGATTTTGCCATTATTGGGTTTGATGATATTGATATGGCTGAATATGAAGAATTGACCACGATCCGACAACACTTAGATGACTCAGGTCGCTTTGCAGTAGAGATATTGCTGGCGCAAATTAAAGATCCCTCACGACCTGTGCAGCACTCTCTCCTTCCCTTAAAATTAATCAAACGAGAAACAGCCTAGATAGGATGTCTGACATATTCAAGATTTTTTATTGATAATTTTGTAAGTGTTTTCATGTAAGTTATTTATTGTCGGTATTATCGGTTGAAAGAGAATCATAAAATGAAAAAGACAGGAGGTGCCATAGGACAAGAAAGAAAAAAGTTTGGAGGAAGTTGGTTAATCAAAAATACAAAATGGAGGAACGAATGAAAAAGAACCTAATGAAAGTTTTATCTTTGATGATACTTCTTGTGTTGTTCGTCACAGCATGCGCAGCACCTGAAGAAACAAGCGCTCCCGTCGAAGAGACAGAAGCGCCTGCCCAGGCTGAAACAGAAGCAGAAGCGGCCACGGAAGCTGAAACTGAAGCCGAGACCGAAGCTGCGACTGAAGCGGAGCCTGTAACAATCACCTATTATAGCACCTCGGCAGAAGTTAACGCGATGTTCGAGGAGATGTTCGCTGAATATCATGAGCTTAATCCCAATGTCACCATTGAATTGATTCCCACTGGTGTGGGAGAGGGGCAGCAGGAAAAGCTTCAATCCATGTATGCCTCGGGCAATGCACCCACATTTATGAACATTGATCCCGCGAATGTCCTGCAATATCAAGAGTATCTCTTGCCCCTGACGATGGAAAGTGCACCCTGGTTGGAGCTGTTGAATGACGGCGCGATTGATGCTGGCATTTTCGATGGTGAAATCCTGGGCGTTCCCTGGACTGTTCAGGGTTACGGCTTGTTATACAACAAGCGGATCGTCAACGAAGTTTTTGGCGACGAATTTGATCCATCATCCATTAACACCAGAGAGGCTTTAGCCTCATTCTTTGAGGCCCTGGAAGCGGCTGGGTATCCAGCAACCATGTTCCACGGCGCGAATTGGTCATTGGGCTCGCACTATCTGGGGCTCACCTACGCCGTTCACGGCCCGGACACCTCGGATGGTATTGAATTCATTGAAAGCCTCAAATCTGGAGAAGCTGATATCGCTGAAGATGAGATCTTCCAGGGATACATGGACACCTTTGATTTGATCGCTGAATATAACTTCCGCAAAGATGATCCTATCGTCGGCGATTACAATGCTGATATCCAGGATTTTGGTCAGGGCAATGTTGCCACCTTCTTTATGGGCGATTGGTCCTGGACTGTGATTGGCGAGCTGGAAGAAAAGGATACAGAATTTGGCGTTTTGCCCGTTCCTTGGAGTAACGATCCTGAGGATTATGGCAACTCTCAAGTCGCAGTCAGCATGCCTAAACTTCAAGCCATTGACGCTTCACAAAGCACACCCGAACAACAGCAGGCAGCTATTGATGTCTTGGAATGGATGTTGACCTCCCCCGAAGGACAGGAGTATTTCATCGGCCAGGGTTTCTATATGCCCTATAAGAACGTGCGTGAAGCTGAATATAACTCTATGACCACCTCCATTGCAGAATATATGGCAGAAGGTAAAACAATTAATCTTGGCAGTTTTGTTTTGCTTGACGGTGCATATTGGACCAATGTAGGCGACATGATGCTGCAATATCTCGATGGAAGAATCTCACGAGATGAGTTGGCTCAGATGATCAATGAATATTGGCAATCTGTTGAGTAAAGTCGCTTAATCGCTTATGACAAGTAATGGAATGACGGATGGATGTCATTTCCATTACTTGTCAACCTATCCATGTGAAAGGTTATTGATGAGTCTGAAAAATAGCTTTGCAAAGAAAACTGGACTGTTCTTGTTTTTCACGGGTCCAACGCTCATTGCATTCATCAGTATTCTTATAATTCCCTTTGTATATGGTATTTACCTTACCTTTACGGACTGGAATGCGATCTCACAGGATTATCAAATCGTTGGATTGCAGAATTACATTACGGCGTTTACGGATGGCGAATTCCTGACTCAATTCTTAATCACCTGTAAATATGTTTTCATTTCAACATTTATTTGTAATATATTAGCTTTTCTATTAGCTTATGCATTGACAAGGGGAATCAAGCTTCAGGAATTCATGCGGTCTGGATTTTTTATTCCGAACTTGATTGGCGGGATCGTTCTGGGGTATATCTGGCGATTTCTCTTTGCGAATGTGTTTACGTTGATTGGAAAGAGATATGGCATAGAAGCCTTATCAAGGTCTTTCTTATCCGATCCGAATAAAGCTATTTGGGCGTTAATTATTGTTACGATTTGGCAATATTCCGGCTATCTGATGATCATTTACATTGCAGGGATCGTTAATATTCCAAAGGAAGTGCTGGAATCTGCCAGCCTTGATGGCGCACATGGGTTAAAGAAAATCTTTCACATTGTCATCCCATTAATTGTCCCATCCATTGTGATTTGTGTATTTATTTCTTTATCCAGAGGTTTCATGGCATACGATTTAAATTTGTCATTGACCAACGGAAAGCCGTTTGGTTCCAGTCAGCTTGCTTCAATGTACGTTTACCAACAAGCATTCCTCAACCAGAAATATGGCTTGGGTCAGGCTGAAGCAATCATCCTCTTCATCGTTGTTGCAGCATTATCTGTCACGCAGGTTCTGCTGACAAAGAAATATGAGGTGGAATCATGACGAAAAGAAACAAATTAATTCTAACGATTGTGATCTTTATCCTTTTAGCAGTATTTATGGTGCCATTTTATATTGTCATCAACAACTCTTTCAGGACGACGGAAAAATTTGTCAATAACCCGTTTCAACTGCCTGACAAATGGAATTTTCAGAATTATGTTGATGCTTTTGAGAAGATGAATTTTCTGAATGCGTTGAAAAACAGCGCGATTATTACTGTCCTTAGTGTGTCAGGCATCTTAATCACGGCGTCCATGACCGCTTATTTTTTAGTCAGGCATGATTGGAAAATCAACAGGATTATTTTTGCAATCCTTGTCGCTTCAATGATCGTTCCATTTCAGGCGATTATGATCCCATTGGTAAAAATTTATGGGTCAATGAATCTGCTAAACAATCGCTGGATCCTGATATTTATGTATTTGGGATTTGGACAGCCCTTTGCAGTCTTCATATTTCATGGGTTTATTAAGAATATTCCCTATGAATTGGAAGAAGCAGCCATGATGGACGGCGCCAGTAAGATACAGATCTTTTTCAGGGTTGTTTTCCCACTGTTGATGCCTGTAATGATGACAGTGCTGATCTTGGATGTGTTGTGGATCTGGAATGATTACCTGCTGCCCAGTTTGATATTGCTTTCCCCAGATATCCGCACTTTGCCGCTTTCGACGTACAGCTTCTTCACAACGTATAGTGTTGACTTCGCGCCGTTGATGGCTGGCCTTGTCCTGACCATTCTGCCGGTGATTATTCTGTATCTCTTCTCTCAGAAATATATTATCGAAGGGGTCGTTCAAGGAGCGATTAAATCTTGAATTTGTATCTCTCGGCTGCCAACTTCGCTAAAGGCCCTTTATTAACCAGAATGAACAAGAATGTTTACATCATATGCCATCTGCCCTATCTTTGAAGGAGGTGTCAACTCGGTTATAAATTGATGTATGAATTTTATAAAATATTAACCTTAAAGGAGAAAAAAAATGAAAAAGCCAGTTTACTTAATAATTATGACGTTCGTTGCCTTGTCCCTCATCCTGACAGCTTGCGGACCCTCAACTGATCAGCCATCAGAGGGTGAGACTTCTGCGGAACCCGTTGAGATTAATTTCGCGTTTCCATCTTTTAATAACATTCCAGAGCCCTCTGCAGTAGAAGATGTGGAAGCGGCGATTAATGAAATCACCGTTCCGGAGATCAATGCTACTGTCAAGCTTCATCCATATTCCATAATGGAATACAACCAACAGGTGACTTTATCCTTACAAAGCGGTGAAGGTTTGGATGTTTTCGTCACGCTTGGGAATCTGCCTCAATATGTGTCTGAAAATCGAGTCTTGGATATTTCAGATATGATTGATGAATATGCACCTGAAGCAAAAGAAATTGTTGGGGAGTCCTTCCTTAAGACAACAACCATTAATGGCAAGTTATGGGGCATCCCAGCCTATAAAGGCGTCGCGCTTGCACCGAGCCTTGTCTATCGGGCAGATCTTATGGAAGAAATTGACGTTGATCCTTCAACCATTGAATCTGTCTATGACCTGACCGAGGTTTATGGCACAGTGTTGGAGCAGTATCCAGAAATGACCCCATTAGTGCCCGTTCAAACGGGTGTATCCGGTTTGATTCAAAGCATTTATGGGATTGACTACCTGGGTGACGATTTCTATTCGCCCACAGGCGTCTTGGTCGGCGACAGCACCACCGTGGTGAATTTCTATGACACACAGGAATTTCGAGACATGGTGTCATTGGCCCGAGAATGGTACAACAGCGGTTATATTCTCAAGGACGCCGCAACAACAACCAGCACATCCATTGAGTTGATGAGCTCGGGTAAAGGGTTTTCCTTTATTGCCAGCTATTCGGGTAATGAAGCTTATACTCAAATTTCCGCCCAAACGGGTCAGGATATCAGGATGGTGCGGGTTGCTGAGCCTTATCTTGGGACCTCAAGTGTGAATTCATTAACTTGGGCAGTCGCCAGCACGAGCGAGCATCCTCAGGAAGCATTACAATTTATGAACATGATCTTTGCTGATAGAGATGTTATCAATCTAATCATCTTTGGTATTGAAGGCAGAGATTATGTCAAAGTTGATGAGGACCATGTCCAATACCCAGAAGGGCAAGATGGCACGTCTGTTCCGTACACCGCGCAATTAAGCTGCGGCATCGTTGGTAACCAATTTATTCAATACCAAATGGCTGGAACGAATATGGAAGATCTTGAGCTTTGGGAATATGAAAACCAGAATGCAGGAAGATCACAAGCCTTTGGTTTTACATTTGATAATAGCAGTGTGGTCAATGAATACACTGCAGTTCAAAATGTGATTGATCAATACTTCCCTGGACTGCAAACGGGCAGCATAGATCCTGAAACAGCACTACCTGAATTCTTAGAGAAGTTGGAAGAAGCTGGCATAAACAAAATTATCGAAGCAAAACAAACCCAATTGGACGATTGGCTAGCTAATCAGTAAAGCTTCTTTTGACCAGATTGTTAGAAAATGGGGTGAGGCATTTACTCCTCACCCCATAAAAATAACGAGGCAAGTATGAAAAGAAAAAAATCAAGATTTTGGAAGGTGATGAAGGAGACTTTCCCTTTTCTTCTACTGACCCTACCTGGATTAATTTATTTATTAATTAATAATTACATTCCTATGTTGGGTATCATCATTGCTTTTAAGAACATGGATTATTCAAAAGGCATTTTAGCGAGCGATTGGATAGGTCTCAAGAATTTTAAGTTTTTATTTTCTACACCAGATGCCTGGATTATGACCAGAAATACGATCCTTTACAACCTGGCGTTCATTGTCATAGGAAATATTTGTGCTATTGCGCTAGCGATATTAATGTTTGAGGTAACGTCGAAATTCTATTCAAAATATTTTCAAGGGGCATTTCTTCTTCCTAATCTCATATCCTGGGTTGTTGTTTCTTATTTAGTTTTTGCATTTATTAATATTGAAACCGGGTTGATCAATCAATCCATCTTGCCCATTTTTGGGTTAGATGAAGTCAATTTTTATACCTCTCCCGATTATTGGCCATTCATATTAACCCTAGTCTTTTTATGGAAAAGCACAGGGTATACATCAATTATTTACCTTTCGTCCATTGCTGGTGTTGATAAGACCCTATATGAAGCCGCGAGGATTGATGGAGCTGGTAAATTGGCGCAGATCCGTTATATTACCCTTCCACTATTAAAACCGACCATCATCATATTGGTTTTGTTTTCCGTTGGAAGAATCATGTTTTCTGACTTTGGTTTGTTCTATCAAGTGACCCAAAATTCAGGCGCCTTATATCAGACAACCCAAACCATTGACACCTACGTTTATCGTGGATTGATGCAATTGGGCAATATTGGCATGTCGTCAGCAGCAGGTGTTTATCAATCATTCATCGGGTTTTTATTAGTCCTTGGCGCGAATTACCTTGTCAGGAAAATCAACCCTGAAAATGCATTGTTCTAAGGCAGGAAAAAATGAAAACCATTTTATCACGTGGTGAAAAAGCGTTTTCCATCACATCCATCATCATATTATCAATTTTGGCGATTGTTGCCTTCTCACCGTTCTTATTGATTTTTATCTCATCGATATCCTCACAGAAATCGTTAATATTAAGTGGCTACACTTTTTTCCCCAGCGAATTCAGTCTAGATGGTTATTTGTATTTATTGGCAAAGGTAAAGGTCATACTCCGGGCATATGGCGTATCCATTTTCGTGACTGTCGTCGGAACGCTGACCAGCTTATTAATCACGCCTATGCTGGCTTATCCATTATCACGCCCAAAATTCAAACTCAGAGGGATCATCACTTTTCTTGTGTTTTTCTCTTTGCTGTTCAATGGCGGGGTCGTGCCTTCTTATATTATGTGGACCAACATATTCAAAATTAAAAACACAATTTGGGCCTTAATTATTCCAACCTATTTGATGAATGGGTTTAATGTCCTATTAGTGAAGAATTATTTTGAGAAGAATGTCCCCGATGATTTAATTGAAGCAGCGAGGATTGATGGCGCGGGCGAATTGACCATATTTTGGCGAATTATGATGCCCATGTCAACACCCGTCATCGCCACCATCGGCATGTTTACCGGCTTGGCTTATTGGAACGACTGGATTAATGGGCTGTATTATATCAACAATCCGGAATTGTATGGAATCCAGCAATTCTTGATCAGAATTTTGGATAATATCACATTCCTAAAATCTAGCGCTGCTTCTTCAATTATTGGTAATACAATCATCACCTTGCCGAGCGATTCAGTGAGAATGGCTTTGGCTGTTGTGGGCATATTGCCGATATTAATAACTTTCCCATTACTGCAAAAGTACTTCATAAAAGGAATTGTTATTGGTGCAGTAAAGGGATAAAAACCAATTGGAATATGTTTTGTTATTTATACACGTATCTTAATTACCAGGAAAAGAGAATATGAAGGGCGACAACATTAGCATCCATGAAGACGTGAGAATAACAGCAAGCTGTCTAGTTCAAAGCATACGTCAACAGATTGCAGAACACCCTGTACGATATGTTCTCAGTATTGCGGGCGAATCTGGCAGCGGAAAATCCGCATTGGGATTTGCCGTTGCTGAGGCATTGGATTCCCAGGGGATTAGGGCTATTGTTTTATGCCAGGATGATTACTTCGTCCTTCCGCCAAAAACAAATGATTTAAAGAGGAGAGAAGACCCTGAATGGCTTGGCCCCCATGTTGAAGTACGTTTGGAATTGATGGATCAAAACTTGAGGGATGCAATTGATGGAGAAGACCTGTTAACCAAGCCTCTGGTTTTTTATAATGAAAATAAAATTGAGAACGAAACACTATCATTAGACGGCGTTAAAGTTATCATCGTTGAAGGCACCTATACCTCGCTATTAAAAAATGTGGACATGAGAGTGTTTATTGATAAAGATTGGTGTGACACCCTAGACAACCGAAAACTTCGTAATCGGGGAAGCGAAGTGGGTGATCCGTTTATTGAAAATGTATTATCCATAGAACATAAGATCATTGCTGGGCATCGACAATTGGCTGATTTTATTATTACCAAAGACAACAAGGTACTTCAAGCAGAATAGATAAAGAAATGAAAAATAAAGTTCAATTAATCACTTATCCTAATTCATTGGGGGGAGATCTTAAATCATTAGAAAAAGTCTTAGACCAATATTTCCCAGACCTGTTTTCAGGCGGGATTCATATCTTGCCACCCTATCCCTCTTCCGGGGACCGGGGATTTTCACCGATCACATATTTTGAGATCGATCCTCAATACGGCACTTGGGAAGATTTGAACCGACTATCAGAGAAATATGATCTCATGCTTGATTTGATGGTTAATCATATCTCTGCGGATTCAGCGTACTTCAAAGATTATGTGATAAAAGGGGATGACTCCGAATATCAAGACCTGTTCTTGCCGGTAGAGGAGGCTTGGTCAGGGAAAATCCCATCAGCAGAAGAGATTAAAAAGGTCTTCTTGCGCAGAGATCAGCCTTTTTCAGCTTATCGGGTTGGGCCGGAAAAAAAGAAGAAATTATTATGGACTTCTTTTGGGAAAACTTCACCGTCTCATCAAGTGGATATCAATGTGAATTCAGAGACGACGAAGAGTTTCCTCACAAGAATCGTTGAGCATTTTAAGGAGAATGGCATTAAGAGTGTTCGTTTGGATGCAGTTGGTTATGTGATTAAAAAACCTGGCACCTCTTGTTTTTTTGTCGAACCAGAAATATTCGACTTCTTAAGTTGGATCAACACCATGGCAGCGAAGAATGACATAGAATTACTGCCTGAAGTTCATGCTGAATATGAAACGCAGTTAAAGCTGGCGGAAAAAGGGTACTGGATTTACGACTTTATCCTTCCCTATCTCATTCTTGAAAGCATCATAACCAAGGATACCGAGAATCTAAAGCGATACTTGAGAGAGCGTCCACCCCGTCAAATCACCATGTTGGATTGCCATGACGGCGTTCCTGTGATCCCTGATCTCAATGGTTTTATGGATATTGATCAAGCCCGTGAGGCGGTTGACGTCTGCGTTCAGCGGGGCGGGGACTACAGCGTGATCTATTCACCGCAGCACAAACAAGAAGATGGGTTTGATGTCCATCAGATCATGGGGACTTATTATTCTTTGTTAGATTGCGATGATAATGCTTATCTTCTGGCGAGGGCTGTTCAAATCTTCACCCCTGGCATTCCACAGATATATTATGTGGGTTTATTGGCCGGGGAAAATGATGACAAAGCTGTTGAAAAGACCGGAGAAAATCGGGAAATCAACCGGCATAATTTTTCCCTTGATGAGGTCGAACAGGCCCTTGAAAAGCCAGTGGTGAAGAAGCTCATCCGGCTTCTACGCTTTAGGAATTCCCATCCCGCGTTTGATGGCGGTTGTATTGTTAATCCCTCCAGCGGTACAGAGCTTTCAATATCCTGGCAAAAAGGTGATCACTATGCACATCTTTTCACAGATTTAAAGGATAATTCCATTAATATTACATATTCAGATACAGAAACCAGACAACAAACGCGCTTGTTTTAGAGGAGGATTCTTATGAAGGTTAAGAAAGTAGTAGAAACGATTAAAACCGCATGCGGCAGCCCTGAACTGGAAGAAACTTGTGATCTGCTTATCTCTGGCGATTGGGATGATGAGGTAAACGGCATCGTAACCACTTTCATGGCAACCGTTGATGTGATTAAGAAGACGATTGATAAAGGCGCCAATCTGATTATCACCCATGAGCCCACTTATTTCACAAGCTGGGAGATGGAAAATACAGATTGGATGCAGGAAGATGAGGTCTATCAACAAAAGAAGGCATTAATTGAGGAAAATGACATTATCATCTGGCGTTTTCATGATCACATGCATATGCACGATCCTGACTTGATATTCGTTGGGATGGAAAGAGAATTGGGATGGGAAGATTACAAAATCCCGGATACCATGCATTGTTATCAAATTCCTAAAACCACTGTGAGTGACCTGACCCAGTCTATGTCTGAGAAATTAGGAGTGAGCACGCCCCGAATTGTGGGAAATCCGGAGGATAAGGTTGAGCGGTTGGCATTATTGGTTGGGGGCGGCAGCCTGGGCCTTGGCAGGGAAGAAATGCCGATGGAGCTGATGCGTGAGGCCGAACTCGATACGATTGTCTGCGGTGAAATTCTGGAGTGGACGCTGTGCGCTTATGCACGGGACGCCTCTCAATTGGGGTTCAATAAGTCGCTCATTATCCTGGGGCATAACCGCACTGAAGAAGCAGGTATGAAATATCTCCCTGATTGGCTGTCTCAGCTCCTGCCAGATATACCCATCACATTCATTGAGTCGGGCGAACCATTTAAATTGGGTTAGCGCAAAATTGGCGATGAATCTCGAAGCAAAAGAATTGATGAGATTAACAGTCAAAATTGATCCGCCGAAAAAAGTGGGGCGGGTGGATGGTGGAACGCTGCAAGTCATACCGATTGTAGGGGGAAAGTTCCAAGGCCCTGGGATTAAAGGAAAAGTTCTGCCTGGTGGTGCGGATTGGAACACCCAATTTGATGATGGGAGCGCCCATGTCTGGGCAAAGTATGTCCTGGAGACCAGTGATGGCGAATACATCGTCGTCGAGAATGAGGGATGCGTTGAACCTGACTCTCATCGGATGATCAAAACAACGCCAAAGTTCACCGCTGATCAAAATGGGAAATATGTAAATTTAAATTTTGGTGTCTATGTTGGAATGTTAGAGCCCTCATCAAAAGATAAGGACGCTGTTGAGATTACTTTTTATCAAATGCTTTAAGTGCAATTTCATTGATAGAATATGGTGGTAGATACTTAGTAAATGGATTGGAGGGTTCGATGCCGCTGACTTTTGATTTCCCTTATGATGAATTGCTGACTTACCAGGGGATCAATCCCAGGCCTGATGATTTTGACGACTATTGGCATGCTGGACTGGAGCAAATGCAGTCGCTTGATCCTGAAATTGAGTTGGTTCCATCTGATTTTCAGGCATCAGGTTGCGATTGTTTTGAACTGTTCTTCACGGGCGTGGGCGGTGCGAGAGTTCACGCTAAGCTGCTGAGACCGACGAGATCAACTACACCGCATCCTGCGATTTTGATGTTTCACGGTTATTCCGGTAATGCAGGAGATTGGGTGGATAAGCTTGCCTATGTCTCACAGGGCTTCACCGTTGCTGCAATGGATTGCCGGGGGCAAGGTGGGCTGTCGGATGACCCTGGTGCCGTGTCCGGGAATACCCTTCACGGTCATATTATACGCGGGTTGGACGACGCGCTGAAAGGGTCACCAGAGAAACTTTTATATCGTAAAATATTCCTGGATACAGCTCAATTGGCGAAGATTGTCATGGAAATGGACGATGTTGACGCTGAACGCGTGGGTGTCATGGGCGGGAGTCAGGGCGGCGCGTTGACAGTTGCTTGTGCTGCGTTAGTGCCTGGCATTAAAAAAGCTGCACCCATTTATCCGTTTCTCAGCGATTATCAACGGGTATGGGAAATGGATCAGGCGAAAGATGCCTATAAGGAATTGGAAGAATACTTCCGCTTGTTTGACCCCTTGCACGAAAGCGAAGATGCCGTATTTACAAACCTGGGATATATTGATATCCAGAATCTTGCGGGACGAATTCAAGCGGAAGTGCTGTGGGGCATTGGGTTTATGGACACCATCTGCCCGCCATCTTCACAGTTTGCTGCCTATAACAAGATTAAGTCGGACAAGAAGATGCTCATTTATCCTGACTTTAGTCATGAGATTCTGCCTGGGTTTAATGACAAGTGCTTTCAATTTATGATGACATTATAATATTCGTAGACATAAATGAGAAATTATCGGCATTGTATAAAGAAGGAATCTGTTTGAACATTTTCATCATTCTCATGGGCGTTTCGGGATGCGGCAAGACCACCATTGGTCAGCGGCTGGCTTCATTGCTTGAAATCCCTTTTTATGAAGGGGATAAATATCATTCAGAAGCCAATGTTAATAAAATGGCTCAAGGAACACCCCTTACGGATGAAGACCGCAAGGAATGGCTGGCGGCTTTGGCTGATTTGATCCGGGACGAATTGGCGAAGGGTCATTCCGGTGTCCTCGCCTGCTCTGCGCTCAAAGAAAAGTATCGCCAACAACTGAGGGTAGATCCTGAAAAAGTGCACTTTATCTACCTGAAAGGGGAATATGATGTGATCCATTCACGGATGAAGTCTCGCAAGGGGCATTATATGGGGGCGCGGATGCTCCATAGTCAATTTGAAACTTTGGAAGAACCGCAAGATGCATTCATAGTGGATATCTCACAATCCCCAGATAACATTGTTGAAAGAATTGTAGAATATTTAGGGAAAGAGAATATCATCAAGGGGTAGACACTCTGAATTAACGACAAATTTGTGTTTTTTTGGATACCTAAAATAAAAAACCTCCAGGATATACTCTGGGGGTTTTCTTTTTATATTTATTGGCAATGGATTATGCGAAGACGGAACTAATCCGTGATAGTGACTTCCAGGGCATTGGGGGTAATGGCATCCACATTCAGCTCGCTGTTTTCCAGCAACACCTCAGGTGTGAGTTGATAGGTGCCGGGGTCCCTTTCTGAGAGGTTAATGACGACAACGATGTTGGCCGGGTCCAATTCTTCCAGTACCGTCAGCGGCCCGGAGAGGAACACGTCCACCGTTTCTGGAGAAACCGTTGCTTCCAAGTTGCTGTCCAAGCCCTCAAAACGAACGGGGATATCCGTGTAACTCAGGCTGCTTTGGATGGGATCGATGCCGATTTGAACGGTGATGTTCTGGCTGCCGACCACATTAATGCCTTCAGGCAGGTTCAGAGAGACACGGATTTCCAAATCTTCACTTGCGCCGTTCAGGTTGATCGGTGTTGTTTCCACAAAGCCAGGGATATTATCAACCAGGGTGGGGTCAGAGGAGAATATGGTCACGGTTGGCGGCAGGGCATAGATGTTCGTCAGGCGATATCCCGAGGCGATCTGTCCGCTGGTGACAATCTTCACCACCACAGAGCGATAACCGCCGCGTTGGATAACCGGGATGTTGACCTGTACGCTGCTGGGGTTGATGGTCACAGCTTCAATAGCGTTGCCTTCCGCATCATAGGCGTTGATTTCCACAGTGCGTTGAATATCTTCGGATACGTTCTCCACATCCACCTCAGCAACGACCTGATTAATCGACTCGACCAAAGATTGCGGCCCTGAGATGACAGCCTGATCAGTGCTCAATTCGGGTGTTTCCAACTCGAAACCTATGGCCGGGCTGCCGATTTGTTTGACCTGGATGGTGAATTCTTCGGAGATCACTGAATCCAATTTGACGAAAACTGTAGAAGGATTCATCCGGACAACTTCAGCCGGGGAGAGGCTGATATCCACCTGAGGTGTCAGCGTATGAACGCCAGCCTCCAGCCCGGATAAGTCCAGGGTGACGTTGATGAGATTGCTGTCGTTCTCCAGTTGATTCAGGATGGTGGAAGGTGCTCGGATGGTTATGGTTACCTGCTCGGTGATGTCGTTGACGATCATCAAATTGGGGTCCAACCCGATCACCTCCACTGCTAAGGCCGTTGGATAGGTGCGTGATTCTGTGGGGTCGGATTCGGTGACGGCGAAAGTCCATACTGCCACAGCGAAGACAAGAGCGGTGAATATAGTGGGGAGGTTGTTGAGGATTTTACGAATCGTCTTCACATTTCACCTCCCTCTTTTTTATTTGATGGATCTGTTTTGATATTGAGGAGGGATAGGAACCGCTGGAATACGCCCTTTTCTCCTGTAAGTTCTGTGGGTTGGAAAAAGGCATGCAGGGTGTTTTCCAAACGTTCCATATTCAACCGCCGGATCATCCGGCCGCCTTGTGCGATGGAGATACTGCCAGTTTCCTCCGAAATCACGATGGCGATGGCGTCGCTCACTTCTGAAATTCCTAAGGCAGCACGGTGACGCAGCCCCATGGTTCGTTCGGGTGAGCGGTTAAGCACGCCGCTGGCCGACAGGGGCATCACACATGATGCAGCAACAATTTCATTGTCAACTATAATCACCGCGCCGTCATGGAGGGGGGTGTTAGGATAAAAAATTTGCAATAGCAATTCAGGTGTCACTTCCGCGCTCATCGGTACGCCGGTTTGCGAATATTCACCTAAACCTTGCATACGCTGAAGGACAATCAACGCGCCGTGGTGCCTTTCGGACAATCGACTGCTGGCCTTGATGACAGCACCGAGGGTTTCAGCGAGTTGCTCTTCCGTCAGGTCACGGGTGCGTTTCAGAAAAGAGACATTGCCCGCCCTGCCGACGCGCTCGAGGGCACGACGGATTTCGGGTGCAAAAATGACGGGGATGGCAAAAAGCAGGGCTGGCAGGACGGTGCTGATCAGCCAGGAGAAGGCTGGCAAGTCCACAAGCGTGGTCAATAAACCCAAAAGCACGATGATAAATAAGACGCCTCTGAGGAGTACCAGGGCTTCTGTGTCTCTCAGGAGAATTAATATCGCATAGAATATGGCTGTGACCAGGATGATATCGAGAAAATCCATCCAGCCAAATCTTTGTATTAGGAATAATATATCGTTAAAAAATTCTGTCATAAGTCAATATACTTGATTATTTTCTCAAATGATCAAGGGTCTCCACCGGTTGGGCGATGATTTTCGACCAAATTTCGTTTTGATTCTCTAGAGCCCCTTTTTTGGCGGCTGCCTGCCAGGAAGGATAGCTAATATCAGCGATTTTTTGCTTCGCATAGCCGAAACCTTTTAGGTCAATGCCTTCCAAGGTGATCTTTTGGTGCGGTAGAAATAGAATCTCACTTTGGTGGTATTGAGCGTGGCGATGGAAAGCATTGAGGACAATCGAAGCGTGTGATTCATCTGCCAGGTTTGGGAAAAGGGCGCTTAAGGTTGCTGTGAAACCCCAATTGCTCCAAAATACCAAGGATTTGGTGTGATTATTTTGAACCAAGGGCAGTGCCATTTGACCTCCCAAGCGCTGGTAGATGGCTTGATCGTTGGTATGGGTAAGGCTCTTCCATTGCTCCATCCAATATGTATCCAAGAGCTGCCTTGCAGAACTCAATTGCACATCATTTGAATTTTTAATGTTCGGTAATGAAGGTTGATTGTCTAATTGAATTGTATCATTAAGTCGTTTAATCGCCTGTTGGACACTCTTCCAGGTTTGTTTGAATGTGCCTTCGGTATTGATGATGATATCTGCGTCAGCCAGTTTTTGTTTTTGGGGTGGTTGAGCTGTAATGCGCGCCATGGCTTGTTCACGGCTCATGTGCCGGGTTTGCTTCAGACGCCTCAATTGATGTGCTTCGGAGGCCTGGCTGACCCAAACTGTATCGCAAATATCAATTAAATCCGATTCAAAGAGTTTGATGGCTTCTATGATGATTAACGGCGCTTCAGCCAATTGGATGCGTTTCTTGATGGCTTTGGTCACCCAGGGATGGATTATGTCCTCTAATTGATGCAGTTTCTCTTCGTCTTTGAAGACAATTTCACCCAACTTACCCCGCAAGATCTGACCTTGGGAGGATAAGATTCCCTCTCCATAAGCGTCAATCACTGATTGATAGGCAGGGGCACCGGGATACAGCACGCGGTGAGAGATATCGTCGGCATCGATCCCCAAGGCGCCTGAGTTTGCCAGCATACGACGCACCACACTCTTTCCTGTGGCGATATTTCCTGTTAATCCAATGATTTTTTTGGCATCTGTCATCATTTGCCTGATCCCAAGGCATAGTATACCTTATTTATTATCCTCAAATGTGCCCGGGTGCTATAATTTGATTATGTTTTTGGAAGATTTAGAAGGTTCTGCATTGGATAAATGCGGCTTGAATAAGGATCAAGCGCTGGTGGTGGGGGTTTCTGGCGGTGCGGACAGCCTGGCGTTGATGCACGGGCTTCATGCGTTGGGATTTAACCTGATTATTGCTCATCTGGATCATGCCCTTCGTCCCGAGTCACCACAGGAAGCAGATTTTGTCGGAAATCTGGCTGAGTCCTATGGGCTCCCGTTTATCTGCGAGTGGGTGGATGTGGCAGAAGCTGCGAAAGAGGCCGGTCAATCGCTGGAAGAAGCGGCCAGGGAATGCCGTTATCGCTTTTTATTTGAAGCGGCGCGTGTGCATCAGGCTCAGGCGGTGGCCGTTGCCCATCACGCTGACGACCAGGTAGAAACAGTCTTAATGCATTTTCTGCGCGGCGCTGCCCTTCCGGGCTTGTCAGGGATGGCGTATCGCGAGGTGATTGAGAGTTGGGATAAAAAAATCCCTGTGGTGCGACCCTTGTTGGGGACATGGCGGGATGAGATTGACCGCTATGTTGAAGAAGCTGGCTTGGAACCCTGCATGGATGTGAGCAATCAGGACACGACTTATTTCCGTAACCGACTGAGGCATGAACTGATCCAGGAATTGGAGTCTTATAATCCACAGGTGAGATCCGTCCTTTGGCGTATGGCCGATGTCTTGCAGGAAGAGGATCGTTATCTCAGCAAATTGGCTGGAAAAGCTTGGGAAAAGTGCCGGGTCTCAACTCAAGAAGATCGCGTTGAATTGAATTACTCTTCAATTTTAGGTTTAGACAAAGCAATGCAGCGCAGAGTCTTGCGACGTGCTGTTTCCATCTTGTGTCCTGATCTGCGGGACATCGGCTTTGACGCAGTGGAACGTGGGTTGAGCTTCATCGCTGAGCCATCCGAAAGCGGGATGATTGATTTGGCCGCGCGGTTGAACCTGGCTCTGGTGGAGGATGTTCTCATTGTAAAAACGTGGGATGCAGCGCTGCCGGAGTGGGATAAGCCCCTTTTGCCCAACGCTTCCTTTACTGCTTCATTAAGTATCGGCGAATCGATAAGGCTCAAACATGGCTGGCGAATTGAGGCTGAAGAGATCCTGGACCTGCCTGATAAGTTGTTGGATAGGGTGGAAGATTTGCCTGTGACCGAGGTTTGGCTGGATCTTGACACTTTGGAATTACCATTAACCCTTCAGGGGCGAGATGAAGGTGAACGGTGGCAGCCTTTGGGGATGGAGGGTCATTCTCAGAAATTGAGCGACTTCTTGATTAACGAAAAAATCCCCCAGCACCTTCGGGAGTTCTGGCCCCTGGTTTGTTCTGGAGGACAGATCGCCTGGGTGGCAGGTTTGCGCCCTGCGGATCCATTTAAGGTCACAAAGACAACTCAGCGTGTCTTGAGGCTCAGGCTGGTTAAAGATTAAAAAATCCTGTGTTAGTGCTGCACTAACAAACCAGAAAATTTAGTTCCTTGGACTATTCTTCCTCTTCGGAATCCTCTCCAATTTCAAAACCTTGTTGAAGCGCAAGCTTTCTTAATTTACGCCGCACTTCACGGAATTGAATTTTTGAGACGCCAAGCTTCTGGCGGATTTGGTCAGGTTCTACCCCCTCCAAAAAATCCATCAATGAAGCCGTCCAGCGGCACATGTCAAAGGAGATGCGTTTATCCAAACCTGCTGCTTCGGTGATATCTTCCAGGATATATTCCAACCGGCGGGCTGTCCAGGGGAACAATCGCTCCTCAGGTTCATATTGATTCACATATTCATTAAAGGCTTCTATCCATCCCTGCGACACTGGAATCTTGCGTTCTTTATAGCGATAGCGGGGGTTGGTATAACGGATAAACACATGGGCATTTTCCGGGTCTTCAACGGACAAGTGATTAAGCCCGATGCTTTGACATTCGCCCTTCTTAATCGCCGTCTCAAGCAGCAGCTTGAGGAGGAGGTAGGGGCGGGCGTCCGGTTCCTCAGCTTGCCGGAAGGCATTCGCGGTCGACAGCGCAGTTTCCACTTCTTCCCGGGTGAGGACATCGGGAAGGGGGCTGGTGACGGAATGTTGGACGAGTTTTTCGGCGGGATCGACCAGGACGACACCGTTGTTCTGCAGCCAGCGGAAGAAACTTTTAACAGAGGTGATCCGCCGGGCGAGGCTTTTCGGGCTGCAGGGCACGCCGCGCTCGTTTTCGAGCCAATCGGTGAAGTCTTGCAAGTCTTTGAGCGTGATCTCACCCAAAGTTTCCTCCGGGGGGAGGAAAGTGTCGAGCAGGTTGAGATCAGCGACAAAAGCCTTAACAGTATGGGGAGAACGCCCCTGATCCTTCAGGTAAAACTTCCACGCCTGGATGGCAGGCTGCAGAAAGGATCGTTCAGTCAGATGTGCGGGTGTGCCTTGTGTTTTTTCTGTTTGTTCGGACATAAGCCCTCTTTGGTTTAAATATTCGTGTAGCCAATGATTTAATTTAGTTTAAACCAACTTTGGGCTGTTGTCAATTGTAGTTATTCAAGAGAGAGCGCTTCGATCATCACGTCCTGAATCGCCCCGTAATCTGGGAGCAGGACTTGCGCTCCCGTATAGGTGATCCAGTCGTAAGCATGATTGTATCCGATGACATAGCTGCGAATATCGCCGTTGTTGTAGACCTCATTGGCCAGGGACAATAATCCCAGCACATCCCCCAGGCTGACGTTGGTTTGGACATAGGTCGTGTAGGCATTATACAGATCGGGTGCCTTGAGAATGACATCCAATTTCATCAACCGGTTGAACATCGCCTCAATCACCTCCTGTGCGCGGCGCGAGCGGTCAATGTCATTGGTGGAATAGCGTGAACGGGCGTACCATAAAGCGAGTTCGCCGTTCATGTGAACGAGCCCCGGGCCGACGCTGCATGTCCCGCTTGAATTAACCCATGTGGCACAGCTATCCGTCAGGTTCTGAGCGGTTTGTACGTCAATGCCGCCCAGATTATTGATCACGGCTTTGAAGCCCTCAAAATCGACCAGGGCATATCGGTCTGGCCGGACGCCGAAGTTATCCTCAAATGTATCCCCCAGCAACTCAAAGCCGCCATAAGGGAAGGCAACATTAATTCGGTTGTTGCCATAACCGGGGATGTTGACATATAAATCTCGGGGGAAGGAAATCGCGCTGACGTAGCCGTCCTTGGGATTTAGGGATACCCACACCATTACATCGGTTCTGAAACCCCCATCGTCCGGTCTGATATCCGAACCCAGCAAGAGGATGTTCATCTGACCTTCTGGCTTTTGAAGTGTTTTCAGGGTTGCTGTGGGTGAAATATCCCCAGGGGTCGAATCGATGCTGGTGGACTCTGGTGTTAGTGTGGGATCGCTTGGTTCGCCAACGGGCTGAAATGGGGTGGGTGTGGCCTCTGAGTTCATGGATTGTTGGGTTTGATGGGCATAAGCCTGAGCAAGTTTGGCAGTATTGCCGCCTGACATCAACCCAGAAAGCAGGATAAAGGTCAACAGGAAGACCAGGAATACAAACAGGAGGATTGCCACGACCTCATAAGGCTTGGGCCGCCTGGTATTTCGTCTGGGGCGTCTATTTGTGCGTCTCGATTTCATGCTTGCTCGTCTGTTTGGTGTTTGTCTTTTCATAGGTTAACCAATTATAGCTGAGTTTGACTTTCATTTAATCAATAATGCGAATCGGGAGCTGCACTCTAAATGTGGTCAGATCTCCCTTTTTACTGCGCAGCCAGATTTTGCCATTGAGAGCGCGGATGGCCTGAATAGCGTTTCGAATGGCACTTACGCTGCCGATGCCTGAAATCGATTCGTGATCTGCGCTGAACAGATCTTTTTGTTCCTTTGGCGTCAACCCCTCGCCGTAATCTGTGACTTCAAGCAGCAGCATCCCGGTTTCATAGGCCACTTTTTGGCTGAGCTGGATTTTTTCACCGGCTTTCGATGCAAGGATGGCATTTTGCAGCAGCTCCTGAAGGACCCTCTGCAGTAGTTCCGGATCTGTTTTGATCATCTGCCGCCCGTCCGGATTGATCAATTCCAAAGAGAGTTGCTTTTCACGCAATCGCTGGTTGACCTGCAGCCTGACGTTGGCGGCAATCGAATCGAGGCTGATGATCTGCTTTTCAGTCGCAAGTCGAATAGGGCCCGTCTGTCCTGTTTGCGCTTCCAGGTCGTTAATCCGGGCATTAGCACGATCTAATGCCGTCTTGAGCTGATCACGCTCATTAATTAAATGACGCAATTTTTGCGTGGTTTGTTCCAACTGGCGCTGTCCTTCGCTTTGAATTGTGGTCTGCTCTTTCAAGGCCCGGATTCGTTCTTTCATAGCGTCCATTTGCTGGACAAGCTGGAATTTCTCTTTTTGATATTTACCCTTGTATTGTTTTAGGTCAGATGTCAGTGCTTTGATTTGGGTTTCTTTTTCCACAAGGGCTTCCCTGATTTCTTCTCTTTGCGCTTTTTGATGGTTTAGTTGGCTTTTCAAACGATGGATTTCCGTTTGCAGGACCTCTTTGGGGTCTTTGGAGAAGAGCACCTGGGTCAGTGTTTCTTTAATTTTATCCATCTGCCGACGTGTTTTTGATGTCCATTGCTTGTTGGTGTATGGCGAAAGAAAGAGCACACCGGCTATTGCGCTCGGATTCGGTAAGGGGAGGGGATAAGCAAAAACATTGCCTGTGCGGTGGTACTTAAGCAGGGTCATCAGGGTGGCTGCGTCAGGTTCGTCTTTATCCACCTGCCATAAACTGAGGTGCTGGTGATCCTCCCAGGCGCTGATGATCTGGGGCAGTTGCTGCCGTGTCAGATGCGCTGTATCCAGGAATTCTTCTCGAATCAGGTCATACCCCGCCAGGACATCAAGCCCCTGGCTTTCTCCCGGGCGGTGCAGAATGTAGCAGATATCCGATACCACGCTGAGGCTGAGGGCGCGGGCGACGGCTTCATATTTCTCCTGCGAGGTTTGGGTGAGATTTATTTTTAACAAAAGATCAATCAATTCCGGTTTCGTATCTTTTGTCACTTGCTTGGGGTGAAGTTCTGATCGGCTTTCTGGCCGAAAGCGTTTTTCTTGGTGATCGGCAAACCTTTGAACCAGGGCGATCAACCAGGGGAAGCTGAATATCTGTACCAGTCGGACTGTTCCCAGTAGAGTGGCGGGGCTTTCACCTCCAAGCTGCAAGAGATATCCTACAGCCAGGAGAATCAATATGCTGATGCCGAGTCCCCAGTGATTGGGTTGTTTGATCAACAGCAGGATCATGCCGGATAAAGTCAGGAGTAGTAATCCGCTCTGCCAAAGGGTCAGGAACTGATTGACTCCAAATTGATTCAAACCGATCTCGAAAGCCCTCACGCCAACGGACATTCCGCCGAAGGTGATCACGAATAAAGAAATGAAAGCCATCACACCTGTGAACAGAGCCTTTTGCTGCGATTCGATGAAGGTCCAAACCAGCCAGATGATAGACAAACCATTGATCACACGTTCGACAATGCCAACAAATAAGGGAATGCCATCCTCCTGCTGCCCAAAAGAAAGGCTGATGCTGAGCAGGATAATTTGGAGGACAAGGAGAACCCCGCAGCCAATCAGCACATGACGGGCACGATGTCCGTACTCGGGGTGGTTGACCTTGGGCGCAGCGAATATCAGGATGATGATCAGCGCGGAGCCAATCACCAGGTGATAGATCAATTCACCGGGAAAATCCGCCAGGATATTCAATAGAGCTGGTATTGCTTGTCCCATAGTGTCGCAGTTTCTTCCTTAACACAATTTATGTCGAAGAAATGATTGCAAGAAGCATTCCACAAGGATATCCGGTAGTTAAAAAATTATCCGTCGTCGTTCAAGGCTTGGCCTTCATCCAGGATTATTTTTTTATTGCAATGATCAAGTTGCGGTAAGGGGAAATATCAGTCCGTGATCTCCACAACAACGCCGTCCTCTGCCCAGTAATAAAGGTCCTCTGCAGCAGCCAGGTCCATTATGATGCAACCATAGGATGCAGGCGAGCCAAGGGTGCTGGCCCATAAACGTCCGCCGCCAGAGAGCAGCGGCAGCCCGTGGATGCCATTCATGAACCCAGGCCAGGCTTCATAAATCCCCATGAAGTGCGGCATGTAAAGGTCCCAATTGGAGGCATAGGCATTAAGTTCATGGGTTTGAATCTGGAACACGCCTGCCATGGTGGGGGAATCTGACATGCCGGTGCTGATGATGTGGGTGCTGCGGACTTCACCGTTTTCATAAACCGTCATGCGCTGCTGGCTGATATCAATCACGATGCGTTTATTCAATACCACGGGGAGGGGCAGCAGGACATTCTTGGAAGGGATGGTCAGGGTCATGCCGGCTTCAAGGCTGTTGATGGTCAGTCCGTCATTGGCATCCATGATGTACCACATCGGCATCCCCAATTTGAGGGAAATGGACCACAAGCTTTCCCCTGCGCCGACTCGATAAGTTGTCGGATTGTGCTTGACGATGACAGTCATTGTCTTTCCCTTGGCCCATTTTTCAATCAGGCTTTCAGGATCGGGTGGGTCCTCCCATGACCGGCCCTGGCCCAAGTCTTCTTCCCATTTATCCAGCAAACCCAGAACCGATTGGGTGTCGGGAGCAAGGGCTACTTCAAAGGTGTCCGGATCAACCGAAACCCAGGTTTGTTTCGTGTCCATCGGCACTGTCCAGGTTAAATCCTCGTCGGTAATGGGATCATAAGCCTGGAATCGTAGTTTCTGTGTGGCCACTGATTCAATATCGCCCAAGACGGGCGTCAGGTCGACCAGCTCAGGTTCTACTGAATGTACATGGAGTGATATGGATTGAGTCTGTAGGATCGTGAATGCATTTTGATAGAGATCAACCAGCGTGGCTTCAATGTCCACCGTGCGCCCAGGTTTTCCAGGCAAGGCCGCCCAACCAGAATCCTGATAGACAATGCTGGCTTCCTCTGCCGGGAAGCTCAAATCCGCCGCTATAGCGGACAGGGTTTGCCGTGCGGTGTCTTCATTGAAGTAAAGTACAGGCATAATCACCTGCGTTTCGCCGCTGGCCGCAGACAGGATATCCGCAAAGGGATCGGCATCCCGCCCCAGGTCATAGGCGGCTTTCGCCGTCGCTTGAGGATCCACCCAATAGCCGAGCTGTGCCGGGGTCAGCCAATAGGAGTCCTGCGGGTCTTGGGTGGAGACCAGTTGAATTTGCCGGTCTTCATTCCAGTACGCATGGATAGCCTTAAGGGTGTCCTCGCGGCTCATTAGACCAACGTCTTTATCGTAAACGATCACGCCAGGAAGGTTCATCTGGCACACCTGGAACAGGATGATCGTCACGCTGATGATAATCATCGGAAGCAGGATCAGCAAAGCCCCCAACCCCGCCAGGAGGGTTCCCCGGCTGGGACGCTGGGATGTCTTTTGATATTTTTGCCGGTTTGTGTGTGTTCTCATTGATCTCGTGATTTGCATCTTGATTCCTTTAAAAATTATATCTTAAGGCCTTAGACGCTATGTAAATGCAATTGGTTCCATCAATTCCTGATGTTTTATGCTTCTCAGGGTGCATCGTTCATGCCAGACTGCCAGTTTTCGGCTCGTTCTTAGTATAATGAAGTCCATAAAGGTGCATAATTTTACCTTCTTTGTTCAGAGGACATCATTATGTTTTTGAATGTAATCGCTTGGTATGTTTTGATCCTGGTCATGGGATGGCTGACCTTCCCATTGGCCTATCGCCTGTTGGGAAAACTCCCTGATCGGGGATATACCCTCAGCCGTGCCCTGGGGCTGTTGCTGTGGGGCTTCATCTTCTGGCTGCTGGGTTCCTTGGGCCTCATTCAGAACACACCCGGGGGTATCCTGTTTGCCTTGATGTTTTTATTCATCTTCAGCTTGTGGGCGGGATGGGGAAAATGGGGGGAGATTTGGGATTGGGTCAGGGAGAACCGCCGGCTGATTCTCACGGCGGAGATCGTATTTCTGATAGGTTTTTTGTTCATGACCCTGGTGCGGGCGTCTGACCCGGATGCCACAGGTACGGAGAAGCCGATGGAGCTGGCTTTTATCAACGCCATCCTGAATTCGGAGTCCTTCCCACCTCATGATCCCTGGCTCTCTGGCTATGCTATTTCTTATTATCACTTTGGTTATATCCTGGCTGCGATGCTGGCCAAATTCACCTTCACAGCCGGCGGGGTTGCCTTCAATTTAATGTTGATAACCGTCTTCGCGATGAGCGCGGTGGGCGCTTATGGCGTTTTGGTTAACTTGCTGTCTGAGTTTACAGACCATCATCAGGGAGAAATTAATGCCATCGGGTGGGGGCTTTTTGGGCCGATATTCCTGTTATTCATCAGCAACCTCGAGGGTGTGTTGGAAGTGCTGCACCAGGCCGGCTTTGGCTGGAACCTGGAAACCGGAACTTCACGATTGTGGGCATGGGTCAATATTGAGAGTTTGCGCCTGCCCCCATCGCAGCCCCTGACCCTTATCCCCCAGCGTTTTTGGTGGTGGTGGCAGGCCTCCCGCGTCATCCAGGATATTGACCTGGTCGGGAATGTCAGCGGCCTATCCCCAATTGACGAGTTTCCGGCTTTTTCATTCGTGTTGGGCGACCTCCATCCACATGTGCTGGTGATGCCCTTTGTGATGTTGGCCCTTGGCCTGGCGCTGCATATCTTCTTGGGAGGTATGAACAGCGATAAGAAAATCCTGGGGATCCGGATCCCCTATCGATGGGATGGGTTTCTGGTAAGTTCGGTGCTCTTGGGGGGCATTGCTTTCCTGAATACCTGGGATTTGCCGGTGTATTTTGCCCTGGTTGTGGGCGCGTTCACCCTGCGGCAGGTGATCAAAAAAGGCTGGGGTTGGGGGCGTTTGGGAGAATTGCTAAAACTTGCAGTACCGTTAGGCATCATCTCTCTTTTGCTTTATCTTCCCTTTTTAATCAGTTTTCAATCCCAGGCGGGCGGTCTCTTGCCCAATCTGATCTACCCCACCCGAGGCTTGTTTTTATGGGTGATGTTTGGGCCGCTTTTCGTTCCCATTTTCTTGCTCTTCCTTTGGTTATGGCGGAAAAAGGCTCAGGCAGATTGGAGCTGGGGGGGAGTTCTTTCACTATTTTTCATCGTTGCATTATTTCTGATGTCCATCATTTTGGGATTCCGGCTGTCAGGGACCGAAGCCGGGCAAGCCCTGATGGCGTCTCAGGGGGAGGCCAGCTTCTTGAGCTTATTACGGTCAGCCTTGGCTCACCGATTGGGCTATGGCGTTACGCTGTTGACCCTGGGGCTGCTGCTGGCTGGCGGCATGTCCTATTTGTTTGGATTAGCCACGCCCGGTGAGGAGGAGAAGGAATTTACATACGTGATGCCCTTCGTCCTGTTGATGGTCGTTTTGGGCGGCTTGATGGTGTTGGCGCCGGAGTTTGTATATTTACAGGATAATTTTGGCGCACGGATGAACACCATCTTTAAGTTTTACTATCAAGCCTGGATGTTATGGTCGTTGAGCGCTGGTTTTGCGGCTGTGGTCTTGTTTTCAAAAGGGTCCTGGCTGGCAAAAGGCTTGGTGGTGGTATTGATCCTGCTGGGCCTGGTTTATCCCACCCTGGCATTCCCGACGAAAACCGATAATTTCCAAACCTCAAACGGCTATACCCTGAACGCGGGGGAATACATGACGCGATATCAACCGGATGAGGCGGCTGCCATCACCTGGCTGGCACAGGCTGAGGACGGCGTGGTGGCGGAAGCGGTTGGGGGCCAGTATTCGACCTTTGCCCGCGTCGCAACCCATTCCGGTCAGCCGACGGTGCTGGGCTGGCCTGGGCATGAAGGCCAGTGGCGCGGGGGATATACAGAAGTGGGGGGGCGGGAAGGCGATATCCGCACCTTGTATGAAACGCCCGATTGGCAAACAGCCCTGACCATTATTCAACGCTATGGTGTCCGGTATATTTATTTGGGTTCATTGGAAAATACATCCTACGCCCTCAATCCGCAAAAATTTGAGCAGAATCTTCAGTTGGGATTCGAGCAAAATGGGGTGCTGGTCTATGTTGTGCCTGAGATCCTTCATCAGCCGGATTAAAACTGATGAGGTGAGGGATTACATATATTCTCGAAAATCCCCAGTTATTTTGTGGTAGGATGTTGATGATAAGGATGGATTAAGGAAAGGTTTCAGGATGATGGTACGAACTCGGTTCGCCCCCAGCCCAACGGGGTACATGCATATCGGCAACTTACGCACAGCTCTATATGCCTATCTCACCGCACGACGGCATGACGGCGTGTTTATCCTTCGCATTGAGGACACCGACCAGGCGCGCAATGTGCCCGAGGCCCTGGCGGCGATTTATTCCAGCCTGGAGATGGCTGGGCTGGTGTACGATGAAGGCCCGGACAAAGACGGCGGTTATGGGCCCTATGTTCAATCGGAGCGCCTTCCCATTTACCGGGAACACGCCCAGCGCCTGCTGGAGATGGACGCGGCTTATCGCTGCTTTTGCAAAAAAGAAGACCAAATTGAAAACCAGGATGACCCCAGCCGCCGAGACCCCTGCCGCTTTCTTTCACAGGAAGAAGGTGCGGAGAAGGCCAAAGCCGGCGAGACTTTTGTGATCCGGCAGCGCATCCCCGATCAGGGCAGCACCACTTTTGTGGACCATGTGTACGGCCAGATAACCGTTGAAAACTCGCAATTGGATGATCAGGTCTTGCTGAAATCGGACGGCTTCCCCACCTATAACTTTGCTAATGTGGTGGATGACCACTTGATGGGCATCACCCACGTCATGCGCGGCCAGGAATACCTTTCCTCAACACCAAAATATAACCTGCTGTATGAGAGCTTTGGCTGGGAGGTGCCGGAATATGTCCATCTGCCGCTGATTATCAAAGAGGATGGCACCAAGTTCAGCAAGCGTTTGGGCGACCCGTCATTTGAAGATCTGGTGCAAATGGGTTACCTGCCGCGGGCGATCGTTAATTACATCGCCTTGCTGGGATGGAGTCCGGGGAATGACCAGGAGTTCTTCACCCTTGAAGAGCTGGAAGGCATCTTCAGCATTGACCGGATCAACAAGTCCAGCGCGGCTTTTTCCTTTGACAAGCTCAAGTGGATCAACGGCGAACATATCCGCGCGCTGACCCTGGACGAGTTCCACGAATTGGCTAAATCGTATTATCCGGAAGAATTAAATGACTATAACACCCGCAAGATCAGTGACCTCTTGCAGGTGCGCACTGAAAAACTGACGGATATCTCCGAGATGGTGTCTTTCTTTGCGGAAGTTCCGGACTATGACATTGAGATGTACCGCCATAAGAAATCCAAATCTGATCCGGAGGTCAGCCTAGAAGTATTGAAGGCCGTCAAACCGGTTCTTAAGGATTTGAAAACCTGGGATAACGACAACCTCTATCTGACCCTGAAATCCTTTGCCAAGAATGAAGGTTACAAGACCGGCACGGTGATGTGGCCGATTCGCACGGCGCTCTCCGGTGTGCCAGTGACCCCCGGCGGCGCGACTGCGCTGGCAGAGGTGCTGGGCAGGGATGAGACCCTACGCCGCATCCAGGACGGGATTGAGAAGTTGGAGAAAGCACTCGGTTAAAAGCATAGAAACATTTCGAATATAGACATTAAGAGGTACCAAGTTATCCAGCTTGGTGCCTTTTTAATTGGAAAAGTGGCGTGTTTGGGATGTGAAATGGGTCGCTTTACTGATTTCTAACCCTTTATCCTCTTCACCTGCTGATTCCCAACCCACTTCGGACAGTTTCTCTGATTGTGTCAAATATACTGATATTAATCAATAGATATTTTCGTTGGAGGTTTTGACGATGGATGAAAAAGTACGGTTAGGAACGCTGTCAGCAACGACATTAATCAACGATCCTGTACGCAATTCAGATGGGGATGAGTTGGGGAAAATTGAGGATTTGATGATTGATCTGGATTCGGGCTGCATCGTTTATGGGGTGTTATCCTTTGGCGGTTTCCTGGGGATGGGCGACAAATTGTTCGCTATTCCCTGGGCGTCACTCCGTGTGGATATGGAAGAAGAATGTTTCCGCTTGGATATTGATAAGGAGACACTGGAAAAGGCGCCGGGTTTCGATAAAGACAATTGGCCGGCGAGCAAAGACTTTGGCATTGTAACGACCGTCTATGAATTTTACGGTGTGAAAAATCCTTTTCGCTAGAAATTAACCTGCTTAATTCCTTGATTATTGGTACCTGAAGCAACGATCGGAAAGCCTCGGTCGATATCTAGAAAAGGTAGGTTCACAAGTAGAATAGAGGTTGAAGCAAGAACGCACCGCAGGGTGCGTTCTTGTGCTAATAGATACTAAATCTGGAAATGGATTTTATTGTAATTTTTCATCAGCATAGTATTTCATGGCTTCCCGCATGAAATCCGCCAGGCCGGGGGCAAACCGATCATAAAACGCCCTGAATTCTTCGTTTGTTGCATATAGCTCACCCAAGCCGCGAAAGACTTCGCCTGAGGCTGGGAAGAAATTCTCAATCCAGGCGTGCTGCCGGGCGATCAGGGCTTGCACGTCCGGGTCAGCCGGATCGCGGTCCATCAGCTTGGCAAGGCCTGCAGCGATGGCGCCGCCTTCATCTTTGATGTCCTGCCATTGGGCTTTGCTCATGTTGCGCACTTTTCGATCCACTTGCTTTAAGACCTCGGGATCGTAAGTCTGGCGCACTTCCCGGTTGTATGCTTCTATTTTCTCTTTGCTGAATCCTTCATACAGTTCTGCGTCTGTCAGGGGCATGTCATCCTCCTCCTGTAAATTGTGAATGGTCTTTTCGATGGTGGCTTGTAGGGACTCCAGCCGTTCGATTTGCAGCGTCAGGTTGCGATGGTGCTTATTCAACAGCGCTACAGTGTTGATCTGCGGATCGTCCAGGATGGCTTTGATTGTCTTGAGTGGCACATCCAGCTCCCGAAAGAAGAGGATGTGTTGAAGCCGCAGAAGGTCATCGAAACCGTACTGCCGATAATCGTTGTCATCCCGGCTTTGTGGCCTGAGCAATCCGATCTGGTCGTAATGGCGCAGCGTTCGGACGCTGACGCCAGCCAACTGGGCCAGCTCACCAACGGTATAGTTTTTGTGTTGTCCACGCGTGTTCATAGGGGAAGTATACACCCTGACGTAACGTTAATGTCAAGGGGGAAATTGACAATACTCTGGAAGAATATGGGATGAAGGCTTTACGCCCTGGCGACGATTATTCCTGGAAGACGTAATCTTTCATCTTTGAAAGGGAGGCGTAGCTGCCTTCTTCAGGGATAAAAACGCAGTCATCGCGATGGCAGTAATACAGATCGTTCCAGCGTTCCATCGCCCTCTGGAAATCGGACATCAGCTTATCATTGGCCTGCTGCCAGTCCTGCATCATCCTGCGGTTATGCTGGGTGACGGCCGACCAGGCCTTACGGTTTTTGTCCTTGAGCCTGGCGCCATTCACGATGCCAAAGATGATCAGGCCGATGCCGCCCAGGAGCGCAATGAGCAGGGGGACCATCAGGCAGATGACCAGTGTTGGATCCTCGAATAGGCCAATCAGGATCGTCAATACCAGGATCACCGAGCTGATCAGGGAGATTGCAGTCAGGATGATGCCAAAGGTGAGCAAGCTGTTAGCCTTCTTTGGTGGGGTGCGCCTGAGCCTGGGCCGGGGGATGGGTTCTGGCTTTTCTGGTGGAGAGAGTTTCTTGGCCAGCTCTGAGGTCTGCTTGATGATTTTGGGCACGGAGATTTGGCGGGACACCCTGCGTCCATCGGGTGTGAAGTAAATTTCCGTGCGCATTTCCTCCGAGTTGATGCTCTGGGTTTGGCTGCTGATGATGGAGGAGACTTTCTCCGCCCGGTCGTTGCGCCCGCAGCGCGGGCAGCGGGCATAGGATTCCAGGGTGACCGCATCCCCTTCCCGGTGCACGAGGTGTTCGGTTCCGCAATGCTGACAGACCATAGAGGCAGCATCCGGGTTGACCTTTAATTTGCCGCCGCAGGAGGGGCAGGTGAGGGTGATCAAATCGGCCATGGCTGTTCCATTCCATAAGAAAAAAAAGGATAAGTTCTCATATTATACATGGATTTTAATTGGGATTTTCCAGATTAATGCAAAAAATTGCTGAGGTTTAGGGCATTTGGAAAACTGATGGTCATTATTTTCCTTCTTATCAATTCAACGAGATATCCCCATAAAATCAGATTGATAGGTCTTTCAGGCTTCCCCTCAGGGAGCGAAGCGACCCTGTCCCCGCAGGGGATAGGGGAAGCTGTCTACGAAGTAGACTGATGAGGTAAAGAATGGCAGTATGGTTTGATCTGACAAAAAATTATGATCTCCCGGAGGAAAAGGAGACAATAATAAAATCATGTTTGTTTCCAAAAAACACCTCATCCATTGCTTCGCACCACCTTCTCTTGAGCGCAGCGAAACACCCGAAGGGTGCCATGGGGAAGGCTTATCATATCTATCATGAAAAAGCTATATCTTTGAATTAATTTAATAGCACCTGAGATAATATGAGTTTTATGATTGTCTTGGGGTGAAAAAGAGGGCAATCGCAAAGTTATAGAAGATCTTTCCTGAAAGGAATAATGGGACTTTCTTATGCGATTCAAAGAGCGATTATAATAAGGGCTAGTTGAAAATGCGATCAATAAAATAATGGATTGAGAGGGCGAAATGGCTGAAGGAAATCAACCCCAATACCCCGTTTTTGTGATGAGCGGCAGCGACAGCCGCCGGCGTAAGCTGCTGGAAACCGTAGACCCGGAAGGCAGATACCGCACCAAGGCACTGCTCCCATTTCTGGGAAAGCGCCTGATTGACTGGCAGCTTGAGGCATTGCGGGAATCCCCATATGTGAGCGGGTTGTACCTGATCGGGTTGAGCGAGGAAGAGGTTGATTTTGATTTTCCGGTGCACATCGTGCCCTGCGCCACCCGTTCTGATTTTGCGGATAAATTAGAAGCAGGTTTGGTCTATCTGGAAGAAATGGGCGAAGTACCTGAACGTATTATCATCAGTTCCTGCGACGCGCCCGGCATCCGGGTGGAAGAGATCAATGATTTCTTTGAGGCGGTGGGTTTGCATGCTGATTGCGAGTTCATTATGGGCATGGTCCCGGAGGAGGTAGCGGAAGCGGTTTTCCCCGGTTCAGGCAGGGTGGTAGCGCATTTTAGGGATTGCGATGTCTTCCCGGGGGAGTTGTTCGCCCTCAGCCCGCGTGCCATCCGGGATAATCTGAATTTCATCCGCGCTATCGGTGACCGGCGGCGGAAGATCAACCGGCACAAACGCAAGATCGGTATGGGGCCTGTGCTGCGCTATGTGGCGCGCAAGCCCGGCTCATGGCTCTTGCTATTGCAATATTCCTTGGGTAGAGCGACGTTGGCGGATGCGGAACGGGCTTTCTCCAGGGTTTTCAAGTGTAAGACCAAGGGTGTGGTCATCCCCGATGTGGGCTTTGGGATGGATATGGACCTGCCGGAGGATTACGAGCGGCTCAAGGGGTTTGTGGGTGAGCGGAAGGGGAGTTAGACGGTCAATTAATTTCTACGTGTGAATAAATTTATAGACTGATCGTAGGGTTGTCCCAAAAGGATATCGAGAAAACCTCTAACTAAAACGAGTTGGAGAAAAACATTAAAAATCATTCGTACGGGCGACCCATGGGTCGCCCGTACGCAATATCATATAAATATATAATAAATATTGAAAATTTTTATCTTCATAATAGTTAAAATAATTAAAGTCATTCAATAGATGTCGTAGGAAGTTGTTGGGTGGGTTCCCAACCCACCAAAATTCTCTCTTCTTCCCAAGATTGCCACATCAACACAATGGTAAAGCTTGTTGACGATAAAAGAGTGGTGGGCAGTCGTAGGGCGGGTTCCTAACCCACCAAAATGCTCTCTTATCCCTCAGATCACTACGTTACTGTATGATGTCTCGTGATGACAAAATGTGGTGGGCAGGAAAGCGCCCCCCACCCTAAGACTAATCCTCAAAATCATAATCACGAGTTTCATATTGTTCTGCACCAAAGATGTTGTCAAAACTGATATCTAAAGGTAACAACAATGCTTCTCCCTCAATTGTTTGTGGTAAGAGACTCGGGTCACCTGTCTGGGAAAATTTTGTTAGTTGTGGTTCACTCATTAATGCATGAATTGCTTCGTTATAATAGCCACGATAATAGCCAGGGTAGAAATCTTCATCAGTTAGTTGTTCTTCTGTGGGCATAGCAAACCTCAGATAAACGACATGTCCTGGTCCAGACCAATCTAAATTTGTCAAGTCATTTGGCCCCGAATTGCCGGTAGCCACTTCCTCCATTGCATACGCATTTTTAATGCGATCCACCCAAAACTGCCATGTTTCTTTCTCTTCATAAGATTTGGCAAAATAACCGACAACCTGTATGCTTAAATATTCTTCATCGTAAGAAAATATAGGAATATTGACTCCCTGCTGTTTCCCCTCGGCATCATAGTATTGACAGTAGATGGTTTGGGAAATCTCCTGTCCAGTCGGTAACTGAATAGCTGGCTCGTGAGTAATGATCGGCCCACCCACACAGAAGAAACGGTAACGACCGTCTTCTTTGGTGAGGGGGAATCGCTCTTGCATAATATTTAATACTTCATCTTTCATCGCTCCGTCCAAATTCTGAATTAACTCAGATAAAGGAATGATTGGTCTAGTTGTTGGTGTTTCTGTTGGCTCACGTGTCTGGGTGGTTGTGGGTAGCTGTGTTGCTGTTGACGCTTGGGTCTGTGTCGTCGTGGTGGTTGGTGTAACCACGGTTGGGGTTTCCATGGTCTCTTTTGTGGCGTCAGCCACCGGCGTACAGGCAGAGATCAAACTAACTGCGATTATGAATATTATTATTTTTCTCTCGTTCTTCATCTTTGCCCTTATCTCAACCTTTTCTTTTTCGCATTATTGTTAATCATAATCCCTTTTTGCACTGCAAGACTCTATTCAACTTCGATAATTCTTTGCGGATTACTTATGGTGAGGCACACGAAATGTTAACGACCCTGCGTGACATATTCTTGTCACGCAGGGTCGCTTGGACACGTGCATGTCATACCCTTGAAATCAAATAACTATCATCACTATTCTGGCAATAATTTTCTCTAGGTTGAGACGGGGCAACAGGCATTACCCATCATCATAATCAACTTAGGTCAATTTAACAATAGAATTTAAAATAACTCTCAGCTCCCTGCTCGAAAATTAAGCCTAGTCATACTGCATCTCATACAAAATTCCACCGGCTGAATCTTTTAAGGGGAGTAAAATCGGACCAACTCCTTCTAGAGTCGGTAAGTAGCTCGGATCACCAGTGCTGGCAAAAGCTTCCAAGTCTTCTTTGTTGTGCATGGCGGGGACGGCCGCTCCATAAAATTGTTGTGCCTCAGGGACTGAAGTACCCGGACTTCGATCTACCCCAAAAGCAATTGCTATAATTTGGCCATAATCAAAATCAGATCGATTCTCGATAACCCAAGGTCCTTTACCATTTTGATACCAACCATCTAGGGTATTTAAAGAATCTTGAAGCTCTGCCAAAGAACCTTTCTGTGCAGATCCCCTTGCTAAAATGTGATAGGTTAAATTCTGCGTATCGTAAGCAAAGTAAGGTAGATTAATCTGTTGGACTTGGTTATTAGCGTCTAGATAATAAGTCCGGATGACCATGCCAATAAACATTCCCTCTGAGATTTCAATCGGTTCCTCTAGTTTGAGGGTTTGATCAAAAACCATATCGGAACTATAAAGCTCTTCTCTCAAATCATAAGAACCAAACGCCTCAAGACCGTGCTCAAAATACTCAATCTCCTCTCCTTCCAAACCAAAGACCATCTCTAACAGGGGAATGGCCCACTCCACATTACTCGCCCCCGGGGCTGTTTTCCCCAGTAAAACCTTACCTTCAGCATCCTTAATCACGGCCAAGCCGGCCTCACCCAACTCAAGCACTTCAAGTCTGGGTGAAATTCTCTCGATAATGGCGTCAGAATAATCAGTCTGTTCTATAATCACCGGCAACCATAATTCCAGAATTGCCTCATGCATGTGGGCAAACTCACCATCTGCCACCGCTTGCTGTGTTAATTCGACGGCCTCTGAATAATCGCCCTGACGAATCAAATCCATGATGACCAGCGCAAGAGAGGGCGTGGGGGTCGTTGTTACTGTGGGCTCCAAAGTAGCTGTGGGTTCCAGCGTGGCCGTCGGCTCTTGAGTCTTTGTTACCACAGCGGTCGGAATTGCTTCTGTTGGCGTGTTTATGGGTTCATCGGCAGTTTCAACCACCGGTGTACAGGCGGAGATTGCCAGCATCAAAAGTATTAGAAAAGCTATAAAGGACTTCTTGTGAATCACCTTATCCCTCTATTCTATGGTCATTGATTTTCATTGTATCTATAATCATAATGCCTTTTCTTAATTGCAGCGCGGGTAGGTCATGCATGGCGGCGAAGCCGCCTGCGTGACAACAAATGTCTTTTCGATAGACGTAGGTGGGTTCCCGACCCACCAAAATTTTCTCTTCTTTAGTGATGGCAAAGGGGTGGTGTGTAGAAAGGCGCCCCCCACCCTACGCCTGTCGTTGCGAGGAGGCTTCGTAGAAGCCGACGTGGCAATCCAAGAAATACATTCAAAAATTTTTCTCGACGCAAGATTGTGATTTCCAAAGTCGTAGGGTGGGTTCCCAACCAACCAAAATTTCCTCTTCTCCCTCAAATCGCCACGTCACGACCTCCGCTGGTTCTTCACGACGACAAGAATTTTCCTATTACCTAATCCCTATTACCCAATACCTAATCTCTTTTCCCCATCCCCCATTCCCTTTTCCTCATCACCACCAGCGCATTCGGCCCGACCAGGGGCAGGGGGAAGCGCCAGGCCCTGCGAAAATCCGCATCCCGCATCCAAAATAGAACATCCCCGCCATTTGTCCAGGGATTGATGAAACCCCAGGGGGTGGGGAACTTTCCCTCGGCGCTGTGCTCGCGGTCATAGGCTCCCAGGATCATGGTATGCCCGCCGGGGCTTTTGGAAGCATTAAGGTTGCGGTCGGTATCTCCCAGGTAGATGGGCGGTGCGCCCTTCCACAACCAGAGCAGTGTCATCAAAGGCACCGAATCCGGGTCATCCAGCAGATCGGGGAGGGTCTCCGGGTCGCCGTGCTGATATGCCGCTGTCACGGGGAAGCCCCGTGTGCGCGCCAGGTGGTGCACAATGCGTACCTGCTGGCGGGGCGTGACCGCCCAGCCGGGGAAGATGCGCATGAAACGCAACCGCCGCCACAACCGGTCAATCTCAGCGGACAGCGCCATGGGGTCCAGCTCAACATCCAGCAGCAGACGCAACCCTGTGGCGATGGCGTGGAAGCTGCAGGTGTTGCCTATCTGGACTGCCTGATGGGCTGCCAGTTCCGCTTCGCTCTTGGCGTGCAGGGTCTTTCGCCCGGGTTTCATTCCTTTACGACCAGTTTCCCTTCAATATCATCAAATAAATGCTTGTGCGTCAGCGAGGACCACATCAAGGCTTCCCCGTTAAAGCCTGTTTCTTCTTCATAATTATAAATCCCTGACTCCAGGTCGCGGGCGATGCGGTCCAACCAGGCCCGCAGGCTGGCTGCCACCAGGGGGCGTTCGGGCCGGTTCTGCAGAAACAGCAGCATCTGTCCAGCCCGTTTAGCCTCGGGCGGGTCGGTATCCAGGCAGAAAAAGTCCCCCGCGCCGCTCTCCACGATGGGGATCCACCCGTCATGCCACCAGACATTACGAATATAGGGTGGGGTCTCCGGCTCCAACCCAGCGAAAGCGCCTTTCTCGTTCAGCTTGGTCAGCAGCCCCCAAGCCCCCTGAAATTCATTGATGGGCAGGAGGCGCCAATTGCCGATCATCCCGGCGGAGGCGCGCGTTTCGCCATCAGCCACCAGCAAGGAGCGGCGAAGATCATCTGGGAGGTCCAGACCGCTTTTGGCAGTGAAGTTATCCATGGCAGCAGGGTCAGCCGGCGGCCGGAAGGTGATACCGGGGGCGTTGGCGCGGGCCCAGGCCTGGATTTTGGCATAAGAATCGGTCAGGGGCGGCAGGTCGGGCATGGAGGTTCTCCTTGGTGGTGTTTGTATTAATTCATTGTATCAGGGCGGAGGGAAATGGTAAATTGAGAATGGTGGATGGGGAATGGTGAAGACTACCGCCGGCGGTGGCGGCGGGGGGGCTTGTGATGCCCGGTGATGACTTCTTTTTGCGCCTTTTTCCCAGCCGGATTTTTCTCAACGAACAGCTTCTCGCCTGTGAAGGGATCCTTCTCAGTATAGTACATCACGCTGGCATAGGTGGACGGCGTGGGGGTGAAGACCTGCACCTGCTCGGGCAGGACGTCCAGCTCACGGCTGGCGAAGCGCTTGAGGGTGTGCATGTCCCCCAGGGTGCAGCCGGGGTAGGCCGCGATCAGGTAATAACTGAGGAACTGCCTTTTCTCTTCCTCCTGGTTGAGCTCATCAAATCGGCGCTTGAAGGCCAGCAGCTTCCCCGTATCGGGCTTGCCCATGCGCACTAGTACCTCAGGCTGTGTATGCTCGGGGGCGACCTTGAGCTGGCCTGAGACGTGATGCCGGACCAGTTCCCGCAGGTATTCCTCCCCATGTTCTCTGTCAGACAGGATCAGGTCATAGCGCAGTCCAGAACCGACGAACACTTTCTCCACGCCGTCAATCTGTCGTATCTCCCGCAATAGATCTGTTTGAATGCTGTGATCGACGGGCAGGGTGGGACAGGTCTCAGGGTAAATGCAATTCTTGCCTTCGCAAGGCCCCTGGCGGAGTTTCACGGGACATTCAAAGCCGTACATGTTGGCTGTCGGGCCGCTCAGGTCGTAGATGATGCCGTTGAAATCTGGTAGGTGGGCGATGTCACGAGCTTCCGCCAGGATGGAGTCCGGGCTGCGCCAGCGCACGGTGCGCCCTTCATGGACGGCGATGGCGCAAAAATTACACTCGCCATAGCAGCCGCGGTGGGTGGGAATGGAGAATCGGATCGTCTCCAGGGCTTTGACCTCGCCCTCCTGGGCGTAGTAGGGGTGTTGGGCACGCTCATAATCAAGATCATAGACCGCATCCAGATCTTGTTGCGAGAGATAGGGATGGGGTGGGTTCTGGATCAGATAGCGGTCACGGTGTAATTGGGCCAAACCCTTTGCCGAAATGGGGTCATTGTTACGATAGAAGGTATGAAACATATCAATGAAGGCGTCTTTATCCTCAACGACTGCCTCATAGGAGGGCAGCTCCAGGTAATCCTTGGGGATCTGCTTGGCGATGTAACATAGACCGCGAATATCAGTGGGGTCTTTCCCTTCATCCAATGCTCCCGCCAGTTCTAGGACGGAGGCCTCCGCCATACCGTAGAGGAGATAGTCCGCCTTGGCATCGAACAGGAACGAGCGGCGGATGGAGTCGGACCAGAAGTCATAATGAGCGATGCGCCGCAGGCTGGCTTCTACCCCGCCCAGCACGATGGGGGCTGTGTCCTTGAAATAGCGCCGGATCAGGTTGGCATAGACCAAGGCTGCCCGGTTGGGGCGTTTGGTGTTGCGCCCGCCAGGGGTGTAATCATCGGCACGGCGGGGACGCCCGGTGGCGGTGTAGTTGGCGACCATCGAGTCGATACTGCCAGCGGTCACGCCCCAGAAGAGTCGCGGCTCACCCAGGCGGGTGATATCTCTTTCTGACTGGTAATCGGGCTGGGCGATGATACCAACCTTATACCCCGCATCCTGGAGGACCTTGCCGATGATGGCCACACCCATGAAAGGGCTGTCAATATAGCTGTCGCCGGTGATGAGGATGATATCGAGTTGCTCCCAGCCGAGTTCTTCCAACTCAGCCTGGGTAGTAGGCAGGAACATGTGTTACTTTCTGATCGTTTTTTATTTTCGGATTGATTCTACCTTACAGGGGTGACTTGAGGGATGTTCATATAAAGACAGCAGATAATCTATGGTAACAGGTTGTTATAAGGCGTAAACTTTATAGTAGATCATAAAAACATTAAGAAACAGGAGTTGAAAATGCGACATATTTATCACCATCGACCTCGTATCCGGCGAAGAATGCGGCGTCGTTTCAGGCGGGGCGGCCGTCTGTTGGGTCTGGTCGGATTAGCTGCTTTGGGCTATACCTTGTTGGATAAGTACCAGCGGGAAGGACAGCGCAGGACGGCCAATGTGACCGTGGACCTTCATCCCCATGAATGGCAGGGTGGATAAAGCCCTACCGTAGCCAATAGACCACAGGAGGTTGTTTGCTGCCTGTTCAGATCAGATAGAGCGTTTTCATCTGCTAACTCAATTTAAACCCAAACCCAACAAATGCCCTCTTTAGTCTTCTTTCATTAGCAGTAAAGTAAATATGTCTGTTGTCGAATGATTAGAGAAATAAGGAAGGATTAACAATGACTCATCCATTTATTGAACATCTATTGAAAGACCACCAGAAGCAACGCGATTTAAACGCGAAACTCGTTGGTGCAAGAACAAGGGAGGAGAAGGAAAAGTATCGCAAAGCTCTATACGATGCTCTTTACCCTCACATAGAGGGCGAGGATGCCTCAATCTTTAAATTCTTGCGCGGAAAGAAGGGGAAATTTCATGATGGCGCTCTGGAGGCCATGCAGGAGCATCATTTGGATCGGGTCTTGTTAGATGAGTTGATGGCCCTTGACCTTGATGATGAAGTGTTTATTGCGAAATCTAAGGTTTTGGAGGAAGTCAATCGGCATCATCTTGACGAGGAAGAAGAAACCCACTTTCCAAATCTAGAATCCACCGCGTCTGATGATGAACTCGATGTGCTTTTCGAAGAATACGAGGAAGCGGAAGAGGGTTTCAAGAAGTAACGAAATAATGAAGAAAAAATTTAAAATTACCCCTTGAGTGTTTTATGGACGACTCAAGGGGTGTTGCTATTATTTATTCCCCGATAATTTTGACCAGAACACGCTTACGGCGCCGGCCGTCAAACTCACCATAGAAGATTTGCTCCCATGGGCCGAAATCGAGGCGGCCTTCGGTTATGGCAACGATCACTTCGCGTCCCATGACCTGCCGTTTGAGGTGTGCATCAGCATTATCCTCCCCGGTGCGGTTATGGCTGTATTGTTCAATGGGTTCGTGAGGCGCTAGATCCTCCAGCCAATCCTCATAATCCCGATGCAGACCGGATTCATCATCGTTGATGAATACCGACGCTGTGATATGCATGGCATTGACTAAGCACAAGCCCTCCTGGATGCCGCTTTCCCGCAACGCTTCCATCACACGGGGGGTGATATTGATAAAGGCTCGTCGTGTGGGTACATTAAACCACAATTCTTTTCGGTAACTTTTCATAGATTTCCTCACTATTTCTAATGATTATCTTTTCCATGAGCCCTATCTATTGATTTCAAATGACGCCATCATCTCATCCAGCACATTTAGGCTTGGAAAGAAAGTGTTCGGGTCTTGCGCTTCCAACCAGGCGATTGTATCAGAAATGTACGTATCAAAGTTGTTGGAAAATTCTTCCCAATCATCCACCTCACTGGAACCGTCATTAGGCAGTCCCATGTGGATAACAGGCAGAACTGCACTGATGTAATAGCGGCCATCGTCGGTCAACCCTTGATAGGTGTAGAACAGGTTTTGGTTGTCTACTGGATAAAGGGCTTGACCATACATCGTCAGGTAACGCAGCCCTGACCCATTCTGGAAGTCAAAGTATTCAACCCTCGCATTGAAAATCTGAGCTGCAGGCCACATCGGCAGGAAAGGCAGAGGATCGTGGAGGCCGCCCATTGGGTGAGTGGCAAGAGCATTTTGTAACCCATCAATAGCATCGGAGACATAAGGGCTGATAGCAAGATATTCATCTACGGGATAAACCAGAATCTTGGGGGTATGAAAATGGTCACCTACAGCATAGGTATTAAAGGTGAATTCAAAATGGGTGGGATAGGTTTCTCCCGGCATATAATCCTCACCCATGTCCTGCGCTGGAATGGTGGCTGCGTTGACATTAACCCCAATACTGGAATCGAATGAAAAGCTGATTCCCTCATAAACGACATCGGGCTCTTGCTCTGGCTCGGTTTCTTCTATGATCGGAACCTGCGGATCTTCAGGTTCATAAGGGGCTGGGCTTTCAAGGGCTGCTTGGGTCAATTGCAGGGCGACAAGGGTCTGTTCGGCGCTGATATCATCATCAGAGTCAAATCCAAAATCAATGGTACAGGCGAGTGAGCTCAGCAGGATGGCTAAACAAGCAAGAAGTACAGCTCTAAAAGTTCTAGATCGAATCATCTCTTTCTCCTTAATATCAATAAATTATGGCAACTGTATTTATTTTATAATAAAACTTCAAGATAAGCGAACAGGGTTTTGGAAATAGTGTCATCAGACAGCCAATATTTGAAATTCTTTGCTACAATGAAAGGTAAGGAACTCGACCATTTATTGATAGGGAGCACATTTCATGAAAATACTGAACCTTAGGGAAGGACATTGGCAATTAAGATCGGCTGAAGAATCAGAATGGATCCCCATATCTCTGCCTGGGGAAGTCCATATCGCGTTGATGGAATCCGGAAAGATACCGGACCCTTTCGCAATGGATAACGAACTTAAAGTTCAATGGGTAGCCAAACAAGATTGGGTTTTCAAGGGGAATTTAGACGTGACTGATGACTTGTTAGCGGAAGATCAGGTTTGGCTGTGCTTTGATGGGTTGGATACGCTGGCGGAAGTTGTATTGAATGATACAGTATTGGGGAAGACGGATAACGCCTTTCGCGCTTATTCTTGGAAGGTTAAGGATCTATTGAAACCTGGAAAAAATGTGGTTCAGATCCATTTTAAATCTCCTGTTAATTATGTCTCCGAAAAGCAGGAAGAACAGCCCTTGCCCTCCCCTGACCAATCCATTCAGGGCGGCCCGCATCTCCGCAAAGCGCCCTGTCAGTGGGGGTGGGATTGGGGGCCGATGCTGCCGCCGATCGGGATATGGAAGGAAGCCCGATTGGAAGCTTATTCCAAAGCAAAACTGGATATGGTTCATTTACAGCAAGACCATCAATTTGATGGCAGTGTACAGGTTTCCGCAGATGCGAAGATTGAGCATTGGCGTGATGACACCCTGCAATTGTGTCTTACATTGAAAGATCCAGATGGAAACACATTCGCGACAACTTGCAAGGTGCTTAACGGTTCGGCAGTGGCTTCAATTGAAATACCTGAGCCAAAATTATGGTGGCCCAATGGTTACGGTGAACAGACTTTATATAAGGCTGAAGTGAGCTTGCGTACTTCCGATGAAACGATCCTCGATTCGAAGACATATCAGCTTGGTTTGCGAACCCTGGAGCTGCGTCAAGAAGAAGATGAGTTTGGTGAAAGTTTTACCTTTGTTGTCAACGGGGTGCCGATCTTCGCCAAGGGCTCGAACTGGATCCCTGCGGACTCCTTCCCTACACGGATCACTCGAAAGCAGTTGGATCAATTATTGGGCGATGCCGCGCGAGCGCACCACAATATGATTCGGGTGTGGGGCGGCGGGTTTTATGAAAGCGAGGATTTCTATGATATGTGTGACCAATATGGCATCCTCGTCTGGCAGGACTTCATCTTTTCATGCAGTGTGTATCCCCTGGACGATCCCCAATTCCTTGAAAATGTGCATCAAGAAGTAGTTGACAATGTCCACCGCATCCGGCATCGCGCCAGCCTGGCGATTTGGTGCGGAAACAACGAGATGGATTGGGGTTGGGAGCAATGGGGATGGGACAATGAAGCAACGTTGAAATATCGGGAGTCTTATCAGACCTTTTTCTATGAAACCCTACCTCAATGGTTGGAGTCCCTGGATCCCGACACACCTTACTGGTTCAGCTCGCCCACTTCTGGCACCCCATTTGAAGACGCCAACAGCAATGATGAAGGCGACGCGCATTATTGGGAAGTATGGCACGGGGCTAAGCCCTTTACGGCTTACCGGGAGCAGTATCCCCGCTTCATGAGCGAGTTTGGTTTCCAGTCGCTGCCGCCCCTCAAGACCATCAAGACCTATGCGGATGAAGACCATTGGAACCTGACGGATTATATGATCGAACATCACCAGCGCAGCTATTTTGCCAGCGCGCTTTTCATGGGCCAGATGGCGCTGCATTTCCTGATGCCCGCGGATTTCCCGTCGCTGGTTTATTTGACAATGGTGCTGCAGGCGGAGGGCATCCGTTACGGCGTGGAACACTGGCGGCGCAATATGCATCGTGTCAGCGGGACGCTTTATTGGCAGCTCAATGACTGCTGGCCTGTCGCGTCCTGGTCGAGTTTGGATTATTTCGGCCGCTGGAAAGCGCTGCACTATATCAGCAAGCGATTTTTTGCGCCTTTGCTGCTTTCCATAGAGGATGATGAAAAGAATGCCGTTATGAAGGTTCATCTCTCCAGCGACTTGCAGGATATTTGGTCTGGCAGTGTGCGCTGGCGACTGATGCGCCTTGACGGCGAGGTGTTGGATTTTGGGGAGGAAAAGGTCAACGCTGACCCCCTGGCATCAAAGCTGGTCTTTGAAAAAGATTTCAGCAACCTGACCTTGGATGAGAAGCGTGAGACGGTGTTTGTGGCTCAATTATTGAAAGAGGATAGAGTTCTATCCACACAGTTGGGCACTTTCGTGCGTAATAAACACCTGCAATTGGTTGAGCCGCAGCTCAAGGCCTACCTGCGGGATGATGGTAATGGCGATGTCCTCATAGATGTGGAAGTTGGCTATCTGGCGCGCTTTGTGGAGCTGACCCTGGATGATGCCGATGTCGTTTTCAGCGATAATTACTTTGATGTGCTTCCAGGTGAGACGGTTCAGATCACCTGCCCTAAACCGGAAGGCTGGACGATCGATGATGTGGGGCGATCGCTGACAGTATTCTCGCTGTATGATAGCTTTGCATAGCCGCTAACGGCGGTTATGCTGATCAAGTACGTCCAGGAAAATTTTTCTGAGCTGCTGCCCAAAGGCATGCCAGTTGAGTTTTTCTTGATAGCGCTTGAAGGTTGAAGCCCGCAATGCCTTATAGGCGTCTGGATTTTCTAAATAATCCTTGACGGTCTCGGCGTATGCTCCTGCGGGGCTGTGTTTCTCCAAAACAATCCCGGAAACGCCGTCTTCAACCGTCGTCCCCAAGCCGCCGACACGATTCGTGATGGTGGGGACGCCAAAAGCCGCTGCCTCTGAGGGCACAATAGCGGCAGCATCGAAACGGGTCGGAAAGATCATGAAATGCGCCCAGCGGTAGTTGTCAATATAAGCCTGTAATTCCTCAGGATTATTCTTGGAATAAAGTCCCATGAACTTCACATTTTCAGAGTTGGTTCCGTCCTGGCCGACGATGCGGAGCTGTGTTGGTATACCCTGCTTATTCAAAAGGCGCGCGGCTTCAATGGCAATGTCGACCCCTTTGCGACGATATTCTTTGCCGACCAATAACAATTTTACAGGGTTTGATACTGAAAGCGGGTTATCTTCATAGCTGCTTAATTCCTGGGGCAGGGCTGAGGGAATAGGATGGACTGTGATTTGTCCCTCGGGTTTATGGTAGTACTCTCTAAGGATTTTTGCGTTTGCCTCGCAGAATGTGATAATGTGGGTGGCTTTTTTGATGACTTTCCCCTCCCACTTTTCCATGATCTCCATCCCGAGTCTGGAAAATTGCGGCCAATTTTCTTTGGTCCATTTGATGGTGGAATCGCTCAGGTAAACATAGGGAACAGGCAGCTTTACGTTTACCAGGGGTATAGAGGCTTTGGAAAAGATGATATCCGGCTTGAAATCTGCTATCATCTCCTGAACGGCCTTATTGCTGTATTTTACGTAAGACGGATAAAATTTTATGAATCGTTTTTTCGAAAACAGGTTGGCTGTTTTCCCCAATCCTCGCTCAAATATGGTCAGCTGACTGTCAAAAGGGCCAGCGATCTTGATTTCGTCCACCCAAGATCTGAGCGAATCATAGGCTTGAAAATTTACCCCTGAACCGCTGTCTGGGTCTTTGGGGTCCCAGCGAGCTGTGACAAATAATAACTTCATAAGTTCTCCTTGTTGTCGCTATTATAATTTGTTATTCTGCGTTAGGATAATAAGAATGTTAAAAAATGTCCCAACTGCCGTAAATCAAATCATGCAAACTTTGACAAGCTCAACACAGCGGCATGTTGGTGTTGAATTTCATTTACGAAGGTTACCCATTCAGCTCGGACGAATTAATAGACGGGTCTGTCTACTCCTGCTTTGATTTGGTGAAAATCGACTTCAATTTTCTTTTGCCCCTGATGAACCACTTCCGAAGCCATCTAAATTTGGTGGCTGGCATCTGCCAGTACCTTTCATTTTCTCTTTGCTCTGTAATCATTACATTACGAGCAGTCGCAAGACTCAGGAGGTCTCCTTTTTCGAGGTCTTCTTGAATTTGTTTGTCCTGTAACCACGGTGTCTCTTGTCTGAATCTCGATTCCCAATCTTTTGATTTTTTATTGGATTGTTTTCGAAGTGGAGCTCTTACAATTTCTTTTCCTGTGACATTAAGGAAGTCATATACTCTACTGATCGCCTCTTCAGGGTTTGTTGCCAAATCCTCATACCAGACATGCAAGAAAGGAAGATGATGACTGTTTAAGTAATGATTCCAGGCGACATCCTCCATTAATAATTCATCAAAACAGCGTTCAATATGTTCTCTGTCGTAAACCGCTGGGATGATATAATCTCGGTAGGTTGTATCCCCTCCGACTCTTTCTGACCAAATCCCATTTTGTTTGGCTTTTGAGTATGAAATGGCCTGTTTTACTTTATCCTTTCTTTGGATACAGATATATTTTATTGAGGGGAAAATCGTTTCCACGATTTCATGATGCCTAAATTTAAAATCTTCAAGCAAGGAACTCGCCGTCTCAATAAATAGTTGAAATTGAGGGATAAATAATTTCATCCCCATAAAGTGATTTGTTGTTTGTTTTTTGATCGCAGTAATAAGATATTCGGCAGGGTCCTTATAATCAATGCGCCATTGTAGACGCTTACGCAGGTTTGTGTTTGGATTAAACGCTTCAACTGGATCACCCAATCCAGCTTGTTGAAGATGCTTGCATAGAAGTGTACTTCCACTGCGTGCGGATGATAAAACAAGGTAACTATTTTTCGGAAATGGAAAATTGGGATATTTGCTCCTCAATTGTTCTCGTGCAAATTTTAATTTTTTATTATTCAAAATTGCAAAGACTCCTTCTCAAACAATAAGAGAAATCAATAATCAAAAAAAATTAACTGGATAAGACAGCCTTTTTCACACTTTATTGTATATTAATTTTTGATCGCAGTGGGACATTTATAATAATAAGTGTAATTAACCTAATTTGATTGAATAGGATTGACTAATAAATTATTACGTCCGTGTACATTCGACTAGGGTAAGAAAATTGATGAATTTATCTCTTTTTTGTTTAGGATGTAATAATTATTTAGATATAGATAACATTCTCTGTAATTTTCGTTTACCTCTAATAAACCATTTTCTGAACCATCTAAATCTTGTTGACGGCATCTGCCAATATCTCTTTTCCTCTCTTTGATTGGAAATAGCTACACTGCGTGCAATGTATAGGCTCATGAAGTCGCAATTCTCTAAAGCCTGAACTATGTTCTTATCTTTTAACCAAGGTGTCTCATTCTTGAATCTCATTTCCCATTTTTCTGAACGTGAGTCTGATTGTTTACGCAAAGATGCACTTGCGACTTGTTTGCCTTTAATCCCCAAAAAATCATAGATGTCTTGAATTGTCTTTTGTGGCTCATTGATCAGATCTTCAAACCAAACATGCAAATAGGGAAGTTTATTTTTTGACAGGTAATGTTTCCATGCAACGTCCTGCATAAGCTGCCTATCAAAGCATCGTTCGATATGATTGCGATCATAAACTGCTGGGATGACATAGTCTTTATAGCTCGTATCCGCCCCTACTTCTTCAAACCAAATACCATTTTGAACAGCTTTTGAGAAGGAAATGGCCTGTTTTATTTTGTCTTTTCTATGGATCTGGATATATTTTACATTTGGAAAAAGGGTTTCCACAACCTCCGAGTCATTTAACTCAGTAGCATCAAATAACGATGCGGCAGTTTCCAATAATAGGTTGAATTGTAGAATGGATAATTTCATCCCCATGATGCCATCAACCGATTGTTTGTATATTAGCGTTTTCATGTATTCAACAGGATCACCAAAATCAATGTCCCAGCCGAGGTGATTACGATAATTTCTATTGGCATTAAAGGCTTCGACTGGATTACCAATTCCCACTTTTGTAAGATAATTACAGAGGAGGTTACTCCCGCTGCGTGCGGAGTATAAGATGAGATAGCTCTTCTCCGGAACAGGGAACCCAGGGTGTCTTTCTTGAAGTTGTTTTCTTATCGAATTGATCTTTTTGTAGTCCATAAGATTCTCTTTTTTATTGGGTATGAATAAATGAAATTCGTATTCGGAAAAATTTAGAATTTATATTACACATAAACTTTTTTCCAACAAAGAAAATCACCGTTAATAAATTATCCCAACTAGAAGAAAGATACCTCATAAATTGTATTTTGAGAACAATCACTTATGAAGAAAACATAAACACGGGTATTAAATAGTTTAAATTCGAATAAATTGTATAATCTTGATTTAGTGATCTTGTTTCCTTGATAATATGGTATTCTCATAACCGTTTGTATGAAAATTTATAATGACATTGAGGTTTAAATGACAGATTTCAAGTGGGGAACTTTTTTATTGTTTCTATTGTTCGGTTTCATTGCCCAGATTGTAGACGGCAGTATGGGCATGGCTTATGGTGTGACCACCAATTCGATTTTATTATCCATTGGTATATCCCCATCTGTGGCGAGTGCCAGCGTACATCTCTCAAAAATTTTTACAACATTGGTTTCTGGATTATCTCATCTTAAATTCAAAAATTCTCATAAGCAAATTATCAAGAGCTTGATTATCCCAGGTATGATCGGCGGCGTGATCGGATCGTTCCTTCTCGTAAAAATCCCGAGCTCGATCATCAAACCGTTTGTCTCAATTTATTTACTGATTATGGGGATTCGCATTTTTGTTAAGGCGTTCAATCACATCCCAGGGGCGGGGTTCAAGCAAATCCATTATCAGATATTGGGCGTTTTTGGAGGGTTCTTTGACGCCATTGGCGGCGGTGGATGGGGACCGATTGTCACCTCTACATTGCTCTCTCAGGACGAAGATCCGCGTAAGATTATTGGTTCTGTGAATATCGCAGAATTTTTTGTTACCATAACTGAATCGGCTGTATTAATCGCTGGGATTGGATTGGCACCCCTCCCAATTGTGTTAGGTTTAATTTTAAGGGGCGTATTAGCAGCGCCCATTGCTGCCTTCTTGACCTCAAAGATTCCCGTTAAGATGATGTACATTGTCGTTGGATCTGTCATCATCTTGCTGCAGTTATTATTATTTTTGAGGCTGTTGTGGTAATTCGCAGAGCGCTGTCCTGTTCTAAGGATTTTTAATTATCAGCCCATACCAGAGCTAGAAAAAAATTGGAAAATGGTTATTACACCTTGAGTGGGATAAAAAAGCCTGGTTAACATCGCGCTTTGAATGTGTTACAATAAACCGGTTTAAATACAAGAAAGGAATCTCTACAACAGTGAGTAAAAAGGAAAATAATTTAATCTTGCCCTACGGCGGCCAGCTTGTTGATCTCGTCCTCAAAGGGGAGGAACGAGAGGAATGGCTCAAGAAAGCTGGCGGTTTTGAAACTGTCCGGCTGACCCCCCGGCAATCCCATGATTTGGAATTGCTGGCCGTAGGAGCCTTCTCTCCATTGGATCGCTTTATGGGATCGGATGATTATCAATCCGTGTTGGATGATATGAAATTGGCAGATGGCACCGTTTGGCCCATCCCGATTACCCTGACCATTGATAAAGAAGACCTGCCCGAACAGGATCACTGGGTGACTCTGCGTGACGTGCATAACCAGATCATGGCTGTGATGCGACTGGATGAAGTTTTTCGATTTAACTGGAAAGAAGAAGCGGAGAATGTATACGGTACCGTCGACCTCAAACACCCGCTGGTGTCTGAGATGGCGGGATGGGGCGATTTATGCCTTTCAGGTGAGTTGAAAGTTCTCAATCAACCCACGTATGATGATTTTGTTGAATTACGCATGACCCCCGCGGAAACACGTCAAAAACTGAACGAAATGGGCAATACTAATGTGGTTGCTTTCCAAACTCGTAATCCGATGCACCGTGTGCATGAAGAGCTGACCAAACGCGCCAGCCAGCAGATCGGTGGGAGCTTGTTGGTTCATCCCGTTGTGGGGATGACCAAGCCCGGCGATGTGGATCACTACACCCGTGTGCGTATCTACAAGGCGCTGGTGGAAAATTATTATGATGATAATACTCTTCTGAGCCTGTTGCCCCTGGCCATGCGCATGGGCGGACCGCGTGAGGCCGTCTGGCATGCTATTATCCGGCGCAATTACGGCGCGAACCACTTTATTGTGGGGCGCGATCACGCCGGGCCGGGTAAGGACAGTGATGGGAACCCCTTCTACGGCCCTTACGACGCGCAAGAGCTACTGACTAGCGTTGAAGAGGACGTGGGTGTCAAGATGGTGCCCTTTGAGCTGGTGGTGTATCTGCCGGATGAGGATCGCTATGAATTGGCCTCAAAGGTGCCCGAAGGTGCGAATGTGGCTATGATCTCTGGGACGCAGGTACGCGAGGATTATCTGGCAAAAGGAAAATCCCTGCCAGAATGGTTCACTCGCAAGGAATCTGCACAGATTCTTCTGGAGGCGCATCCCCCGCGTCATAAGCAGGGCTTCTGCATCTGGTTCACCGGGCTGAGCGGCGCGGGCAAGTCCACCATCGCCAAACGGCTGGTGAACATGCTCAACGAATATGGGCGCAATCCCACCGTATTGGATGGCGATGTGGTACGTACCCACCTCTCCAAGGGCTTGGGGTTCAGCAAGGAAGACCGAGACACCAACATCCTGCGCATCAGCTTTGTGGCCGGTGAGATTGTCCGCCATACCGGCACGGTGGTGTGCGCAGCCATCAGCCCCTACCGCCAGGCACGGCGCGAGGCGCGCAAGATGGTGCCCGAAGACCATTTCATTGAGGTCTTTGTGGATACACCCTTGGAAATATGCGAAGAGCGCGATGTCAAAGGCTTATACGCCCGGGCGCGCGCCGGTGAGATCAAGAACTTCACTGGCATTGACGATCCCTATGAGGCGCCCATCGAACCCGAAGTTCATCTGAACACCGTAGGCGTCACGCCCAAAGAGAATGCCCGCCAAATTATTGATTATCTGATTGGGGGGGGATATCTACGGGAGTTCAATGGGAATGGAGTGAAATAGGTACTGGGTATTGGGTAGTAGGTATTAGGCGTAGTATTTAGAATATCGAAGCCCCAGTATAATTTGATAAGACTTAGAAACATGCATGGTGTTTTACGCCAATGCATGTTTTTTGTTAAAGCATCAATTTGAATGGGGATCAGATTTGTATTCGCTCTGTGAAAATTGCCATCAAATTATCCAGGATGTGCTGGAGGGTGTCGCTTTCCATGATTGTTTCCTCATCAAGTATTGCATTTTCTGTTTTCATGCGCGCTCTGACGTATTTCCCGACCTGATAATAGGCGCTTTCCAGCAGAAAGGCGGCGGTATCGGGGTCCACGTGGGGGGCGACGGTGCCGTGGAGGATGCCCTGGGAGAGGAGCTGCTTGAAGAATTGCGTGGTGCCGCGGCGGCGGAGTTCCTCCGTCATCTCCGGGAAGGGCACTTCTTCCACAAAGGCTCGATAGGTCAGGCGCGCCAGGCGGGGACGCTGAAATTCAAAGACCACGGCGGAGAGGAACAGCCAGCGCAGATACCCGAACAGGTCACTGTCAGGGTCGGGCGCGGGCAGGGTCTTCATCAGCGCTTCCCTTTCTTCCGTGCTTAATTCGATCAGGTGCTGGTACAAGTCTTTCTTATTCTCGAAGTACTGGTAAAGGCTGCCTTTGGCGATCTCAGCCTGGCGGGCAATATTGGACATGGATGCGGCATCGTAGGGATGGGCGGCGAATTCTGATATGGCAGCTTCTATAATGCGGCCGTGTTTTTCGGTTGGCAGGTTGTGGAAGGTGTCTGTGGGCATAATGTTCCTCTAACGGGTGACGATTATTGAGATAATAAGTTTTTCTTTCCTTATTATAGATTGATTTTGGTTAGATCGAGGGATTGTGGTTTTAATGAGCAAGACCTATGTTCAAAAAGCGATTATTTAAAGTTCTGCAAAAAGATTGCCAGGTTACTTTATTTTGTTTGTTTCCTGGTAAATTTTCAAGAGGATTGGATATGTGGAAAACTTGAATTAAGGAATCCTTAAGTGAAGATAAAAGCTTCTTCGATTTCGTACGGGCGAGGCATGCCTCGCCCGTACGAAGTGAACATGAACTTAATTGGATATCCGCAAGTAGCACTTTTAAAGGTGTCATTCCCAAATTATCATGTAAAATAGGAGAAACTTGTCATTATCATTACTCACCAAAAAGGACGGATCATGACTGCTCAGAATGTGACAGAAAACCGGCTGGATCTTTCAACTAAAATCATCTATGGGCTGGCTTCGTTTGGCTCATCAACGGTTTCAAGTATTTATGCTGCCTTATTGCCGATCTTCTATCAGGATTATCTTGGCCTGACATCCAGATGGATTGGGATTGCCTCCATTGTTTACGCGATTTGGAATGCCATCAACGACCCCTTGTTTGGCTTCATCACCGACAACACACGCTCGAAACTAGGGCGGCGCATCCCCTATCTGCGGTTTACCGCCCCTTTTCTTGGGTTGACTTTCATCCTGGTGTGGTTCGCACCGGAAGGCGCAGGCGACATCGCCCAGTTTTGGTGGATGTTGGTCACCATGCTATTGTATGATACTTGTTATACGATCATCGGACTGGTGCACGGCGCGCTGATGCCGGAGTTGACCGAATCAGACATAGAGCGCAACCAGCTTTCGATATCCTCATCCGCATTTGGGTTGGCTGGATATGTTTTTGGATTCTTGCTGCCAGATCTCTTCCGCCCTCGTCCTGGCAATTTAGCGGGGTCATTGATGAGTTTGCGCTTGTCCATGGTGGCGGTGGGCATCATCGCTGCGTTTATGATCATCCTGACCACCTTGAAGGTCAAAGAGCGGCGGGAGTTCGCCATCGTAGATAAACCGATTAAGTTCTGGGACTCTCTCCGCTATACCCTGACCAATAAACCCTTCTGGATCTTCGTGTCGATGAACTTCCTGCTGACTTTTATGAATTCCATTGCCACCGGCGCTATCTTTTATCTGGCGGATTACGTCACACAAACCAGCACAATAATCCTGATGGTGTACTTATTCACGCCGCTGGCAGTGGGCATCCCCTTCACGAATATGATCGTGAAGAAAATGGGTTTGCTGCGAGCCCAACAGATGTATTGTGTGATCGGCGGGGTGGGTCTGGCTTCAATTGCTTTTCTGCCCGTGAACCTGATCCCCCTCAGCTTGGTCATTGCAGGTTTGGGATTGTCGGGTCAGCAGACCATCACCTATAACCTCCTGGCGCAGGTGATTGATGATGACGAAGTGAACACGGGTAATCGGCGGGAAGGCGCCTTTTACGGCGCCAATGCGCTAATTACCAAGCCGGCACAGTCCCTCGCGTTATTCTTAACCTCCTTTGTCCTGGAGCGATCCGGTTTCATCACCCGCGCATTGAACGAAGGGGAGATCTTCCTGAATCAGTCGGCTTCAGCGCTGTTTGGCATTCGCGCCATTGTCGGTCTGATCCCCGGATTGGCGATGGTCATCAGCGCGGCCATATTGTTCTTCTTTCCCCTCCAAGGAGAACGTTTGGTTGCACTCAAGAAGAAGATCCTGGCGATGCACGCGGATAAAGCCGCCAAGCTGGCGGAGATGGAAGGTGGGGACCACCGGGCTGCCTTGTGAGTATAATCAAATTGAATCGGTTTGATACACTCAAAGGAGAGGCTCATGGGAAAGAAAATTGGAATTCTGACTGCTGGCAGCGACTGCCCGGGCTTGAATGCCGCCATCCGCGGTTTTGGCAAGGCTGCCCGCAACACCCACGACATGACCCTAGTCGGCTTTCGGGACGGCTTCCGCGGCTTGTTGACCGATCATACGATTGACTTGAGCGGCGATGCTCTTTCCAATGTGCTGACGGCTGGCGGGACGATTTTGGGCACCAGTCGGGATGTCCCACATGAGATTGAGGAAAATGGGGAGATCCTGGATAAGACCGATCGGGCTATCAAGATCTTTAAGAAACATGACCTGGATGCATTGGTGTGCATTGGCGGGAAAGAAACACAGGCTGCCGCGCTGCGCTTGAAGGAAGCGGGTCTCGACGTCCTGACCCTGCCCAAATCGGCGGACAATGACGTCCCTATGACGGATACGACCATCGGCTTCGACACCGCCAAGGATATCGCCACCGAAGCGATTGACCGGCTGCACAGCACTGCCAACAGCAATCACCGCATCATTATCGTGGAGATCATGGGGCGGGAGGTAGGTTGGCTGACCCTAGGTGCGGGCATTGCCTCTGGTGCGGATGTGATCCTGATCCCCGAAATCCCTTACGACATCGGAAATATCTCCCAGGCGATTCTGGACCGCAACAAAGCAGGAAAAATGTTCAGCATCGTGGCTGTGGCGGAAGGCGCGACATCTTCTGAACTGGAAGCGTTTTTTGAGCGGTCGATGAAGATCAACCGCAAAGTGCATGAAGGCAAGTCGATGGAGACGGGAAGAGACCGCATGAATCAATTGAGGAAGAAATACACGGGGCAAACACTGATGCTGGCGAACCGGTTGGAGGAAGCGACCAGCCTGGAGAGCCGTATTACCATTCTGGGTTATCTCCTGAGGGGTGGGACGCCCTCAGCAACGGATCGGGTGCTGGCGACCCATTTGGGCACCCGGGCTGCGGATCTGGTGGATGAGGGCAAGTTTGGTGAGATGATTGCCTATCAACATGGGGAAGCGGTATGCGTCCCGCTGGAAGATGTCGCTGGGAAGGAAAAGCCTGTCCCCTTAGACCATCCCTGGATTATTGGGGCACGGCACGTCGGTACGGCGCTGGGGGATTGATTTCAAGTCCTGGAGTCTGTACCATTACCTGTCTCTTCATATAAAATCCGCAGCTTTTCACAGCGTCCGATGTCATTCAGAAGGTCTGTATTGTTGGCGATCTGGTCAATGCCCCCCAAGCGGGGTGGCAGCCCTTTGACTTCGGGGTCTTTGATCTGCACCAGCAGGGCATCCACGAACCGATCCGCATTGGCGACGATGAATGGGCGCTGATGATAGCTGGAAACCTCTGGTTTGAGGGGCTTTGTGATTTTCAAGGCGTTGTACTCTTCCATCATGATGATGTAAGCCTTGCAAAGGTGGGCTTCCCTGGTTTTCCATTCCGTGCTGTCAAGTGCGGCTGTGAAGTGTGGCGTCAATCTCGGTGAAATCTCGAGTTGAGCAAACGCAGAACCGAACCATTTGTGATAGGGCGCGTATTGTTTTTCCATCAAGAACGCCAGGCGCATCAGGTCCTGGATCAATCGGGAGGCGACCAGCCGAGAGCCCAAGTCGTCCCCAACCTCGCCCGTTCGGCCCAGAAAGGCCTCTTCCTGGCTGATCCGCTGCCATTGATTGGCCATCAGGTACAGCCAGAGGTCTTGCGGATACCAGTGAAAGCGCGCCCGCAAGGCTGAAAGCGACCCCAGGCCGTCATGGAAGATACATCCCGCCCGCACCGTCCGTAGATGCTGCTGGGGGATGGTCAGCCAGATGGGGGGTGTCAGAGGTTGGTGGAGTTTCACGCCGAGATAGTCCTTGAAAAATCGCTCAGGTGTGGTCAGGGTCACCATGTGGTGGAGGGGATAGTCCTTTTTCAAGGCCATCTTCCCGCCGTCCTGCAGCGGCTCGCCGAAGTTGGTGGGGAAGCCGTGAATCTCAAAGGGCAGGTGGTAAGCCAGGGCGTGATCTATTTCATCGCGGTGTTTATGATAATTCTCTTCATTGAGGAATAAGGTCAGCTTCGGCCCCCAGCCGTGGTCCATGGATATAGGCGTGTCGAAACCGAGCACATCGGAGCCCCATCCCAAACGCGCAGCAGCGTAGGGCAGGTCTGGAAATTTCTCCGCGAGAAGAGGTTGAATGGCTTCTCTGAAGAAGAAATTGCTTAGTTTGAGACCTGGTATAAATTTCATGTTTTCTGCTCCCTATTTTTGTCTTCTATTATATCGAAGTTATGTTCAGGGATTTGCAAATGCGGAAAATATGTATGGATATTCAACGTGTTTTCAGTAAATCCATCTTTTCGTCAACCTAATACAACGCTTTTTTTGGAATTAAATCATTATCATTTAATTAGATAAATCATAGTAAGAAAGGATTAAGTAATGTTTCGGTGGGTAATGGCAATTCTGTTGATTATGCTTTTGATTGGTTTCTTGCCTGTGATGCCATACAATTCACGTCGAACGTGGGGTTGGTGGCCCAGCAGTATCTTCGGCATTTTATTATTTATTTTCATCATTGCATTACTGTTGGAAGTATTTTAGACAAGAAAAGGAGGGATAATGCCGTATCAATCCGTAAAAGGGCTTCCTGAGGACGTGAGAGACGCACTGCCAAAACATGCGCAGGAAATTTATAAAGAAGCCTATAACAGCGCATGGGATCAATATGAAGATCCCGATGAGCGTCGAGGAGATCAATCTCGTGAAGAGACCGCGCATCAAGTGGCCTGGTCAGCAGTGAAACAATCCTATGAAAAGGAAAATGGTCGTTGGAAGAAAAAATAACCAGATATATTTGAAATACAAAATAACATAGAAAGGAAAATAAGATGGAACTTTTAGAATGGGCATTAATAGCGTTTGTGGTGGCGGTCGTAGCAGCGATCTTTGGATTTGGCGGGATCGCAAAAGGAGCAGCAACGGTTGCTAGATTCCTTTTTGGTCTGTTCCTTGTTGTGGCGGTGGTTCTGATTATCATGGGATTGCTCTAATTTCCCCGAAGCCACCCCTTGCCCGCACCATGATCGTTGGTGCGGGCTTTTTTCTATTCTCCTCATTAATTCCCATAATAATTCGTATCATAGGGCTTGATCTGATTTTGGTTTGATATAATCAATAATACGTATAGATGATGGTTGTCAACCCATTTCATTCTGTTGTTAGCACGTGGTGGGGAGGCTGCCCTGTTTCTTTCTGTAAACCACTTATTTCATTGCAAGGAAAGAAAAATATGATGAATAGGCTATTGAAGTTGTTCGATCCGAGAGGGTTGAAGATTGGCATGCTCCTATTGGTATTGGGTCTTAATGTACTCTTGAGTTTCCTGCTGATCAGAGGGCTGACGGACTGGGTCAGCCCAGGTGAAAGGGGATTGGAGAACCTGAATGTGTTCCTGATCCTGGGCGAATTCCTGATTGGGTACATGACAGCCCTAGGCGTTAGCCTATTGGCAAAGCACCAACGCGGCCCCAGCTATGGGCTGTGGGGTGGGGTAGGATCATTTATCCTTGTCATCATCCAATTATCTTCATATGGCCTATTAGGTTTCCTGATCGCCGTATCAGCTGTGATTGGCGGGTATAATGGCGGGATGCAGGGCGAACGCTTGCACCTAAGAAATCAATCGAATCAGTAAATCATATCTACTCTGAAAGGGATATTATATGGCACTCACCAAAGAATGGCGACACAGGATCATGGCCTGGCGCTACGAACTCTCAAAACATTTCTATCAACCCCTGGGAGAGCTATCCCTGGAAGCCGCCTTTACGAAGGAGCAGTATCAATTGGAAGAGGCACTATCCAATCTCTCTTTTGAACCTGTTTCAACTGGCACGCCATGGGGATCCAAGTGGGAATATGGCTGGTTTAAGGGTGAATTGACCGTTCCTGATTTTGCGCAGGGGCAGATGATCGCCCTGATGCTGGATGTGGGCCGAGAGCCGAAGCTGACCATGGAAATTCAGCAGGAAAAAATGGTCCCTACCATGGTGGAGTCTGTGGCTGAGGCGGCTGTGTATGTCAACGGTGATTATGCCGGCGCTGTGGACAATCAGCATAAAGTGATCTTCCTGACGGATTCTGCGGAAATGGGGGAGCATTTCAGTATAGTGTTTGAAGCTTATGCTGGCCACGGACCGAGGGAATGGCGTGCAGGACCAACGCCCCCCGATCGTGAGACCGTTCCCGAACCGCCGGAGAATCAACGCCGAGTGGGTCAGAACCACTTTGGCATCTGGCAGGAATTAGCCTACCAGCTTGCGATGGATGTGGAAACTCTGTGGGACTTACGGGAGAACATTGACGAAGAATCGCTGCGGTTGATGGAAATTGATGAGGCCTTAATGGATTTCACCCTGATCGCTGATTTTGAAGCGCCGCGGGAAGAAATGCTGGCTTCTTTGCAGGAAAGTCGGGAGCGATTAAAGCCGCTGCTGGAAAAGGAAAATGGTGATACCACACCTGAGATGGTGGGATTTGGGCATGCCCATATTGACGTGGCCTGGCTGTGGCCGCTGGAAGAGACGGAACGAAAATGCGTGCGTACCTTCAGCACCCAACTGGCATTAATGGAACGCTATCCGGCGTATGTCTTTTTTCAAAGCCAACCGCCATTATATGTGATGGTCAAGGAGAAATATCCTGATCTCTATGAGAAAATCCTGGACGCGATCCAACGCGGCCAGTGGATCACGGAAGGCGCAGCCTGGGTTGAACCGGACACCAACATCCCCAGCGGTGAAAGCCTGATTCGCCAGTTACTGCACGGCAAGCGTTTTTTCAAGGAAGAATTTGACGTGGATTGTGAGCTGCTGTGGCTGCCAGATGTGTTTGGTTACTCCGGCGCGCTGCCCCAGATCATGAAGGGCTGCGGCGTGAAGTATTTCTCAACCCAGAAGATCTTTTGGGCTTACCACGGCGGTGTGACCTTCCCGTATAACACCTTTATTTGGGAGGGGATTGACGGTTCCCAGGTCATGGCCCATTTCCATAATGATTACAACAGCGAGACCAATCCCTCGGTTGTGATTCAGCGCTGGAAGGAGCGGGTGCAGAAGAGCGGTTTTTCCTCACGCCTTTATCCCTTTGGATGGGGAGACGGCGGTGGGGGTCCGACAAGGGAACACCTAGAATATGCGCTGCGGGAACAGAACCTGGAAGGCGTCCCCAAATTCAGAATTGATGACCCACTGGCTTTCTTCCATGAACAGGAGGAAGCGGGATGGTCGCAGGTCAGCTTTGTGGGTGAGTTGTATTTCCAGGCCCACCGCGGCACCTATACTTCACAGGCTAGGACGAAGGCCCTCAACCGACGCAGCGAACTCGCTTTGAAGGAAGCTGAGCTGTGGGGCGCGGCAGCGATGGCATTGGGCGATTATGATTTCCCCTATGAGACGTGGGACTCGGCTTGGAAGACGGTCTTGACCAACCAGTTCCATGATATCCTGCCCGGCTCGTCCATCCACAGGGTTTATGAGGAGGCGGAAGCGTCATTGTCCGAAGTGGTGGACATGGCTGATGGGATCACAGCGGCTGCCCGTGAGCGGTTGATTGAAGAAGATAAGGGATTGACGGTGTTCAATGCCTTATCCTGGCCCCGGCGGGAAGTCGTACAACTTCCAGAGGGATTGGCAGGTTTGCAATCTGAGGATGGGGATGCTTTACCAACGCAGAAAATGGAGGAAAAAACCTTTGTTGAAGTGACAGCACCCTCATGCGGATGGGCGAGTTATCGTCCTGGGGATCCGGGTGAGATAGAAAACACGATTACAGCGGCCGATAATGTGCTGGAAAATGATATCCTTCGTGTTGAGTTCAATGAAGTCGGCGGGATCAACCGCATCTGCGATAAAGTCCATCAGAAAGAATACGCCGGAGGGGTGTGCAACGACATCCGCATGTATAAGGATATCCCCAGCGCATTTGATGCCTGGGATATTGACAGCATGTACCGGCAGCAGCCGGTTAAACTGCCCGAGAAGGCTAAGATCACCGTCACCGCTGAGGGCCCGTTGTTTGGCCAATTGGTCGTGGAACGACAGCTCAACAACTCCCACATGACCCAGACGATCACACTCCGCCGGGACGCAAGGCGGATGGATTTCCACACCGTGATTGATTGGCAGGAGCGGCACAAGCTGCTCAAGGTCAATTTCCCGGTGGATGTGCGCGCCCGGGACGCCTTCCACGAGATCCAGTTTGGCTACCTGCCCAGGCCGACCAACCGTACCCGTGAATTGGATTTTGACCGTTTTGAGGTGGTTAATCATAAGTGGACGGCGTTGGCAGAGGGGGATCATGGTTTCGCCGTGTTGAACGATTCGAAGTACGGCGTGGATGTGTTGAACAACAGCATCAACCCGACCCTGCTCAAATCCGCACTAGCGCCGGATATGACCGCTGACCGAGGGCGGCAGGAATTCACCTATGCCTTTTATTTCTGGCACGTGCCCTTCATCGAAAGCGGGATTGTACAGCAGGGGCATCAGTTGAACCTGCCGCTGCAGACCGCTGTCGGCACTGCTAAGAGCCGATCCCTGTTCCAATTGGATCAGGACAATATCATCCTGGATACGGTTAAACCCACAGAGGATCCTTCCTCGGACGACCTTGTACTGCGCTTATTTGAATCCATGGGGAATAAAACTCGAGTGAATTTGACAGCCGATCTGCCATTCAACTCTGTTTACAGTGCGGATATGCTGGAGAACATTCAGGAGGAATTGGAGGTGAAGGGCGGCAAGCTAGCTCTGGAATTCCGTCCCTTTGAGATCAAGACGCTGCGGCTTGTGATGTGAAAGCCAATAGCGTTTGTAGATTACGTTAAGTCCATCCTTAAAGTATATTATCGGTCAGACAAATATTTGTCTGACCGATTTGTAATTTTTTTTAATGAGAATCAAAAATTAATCAGCATATCCAGGGGCGTCATCCAAAAGGCGCTTTTCCCCATCAAGGCTTCGGATATGGGCGACATTTTGGGTGACCTCAATGCAGCCTTTGTAATCCCCCTGATCATTACGAAGGGCAAAATAGCGGATATGGACGAAAGCCTCTTCGCTCACCTGAATCCAGAACTCGGCGACATCCCGCTTGCCAGAGCGAAAATCGTCCAGGATGATCTCCACACGATGGACGCTTTGGGGCGGGTGGCACTTGGTGACCGCGCGCCCGATGATAGCGGGGGAGCGGTCAAAGATCCGTTCTTTACCTTGCGAGAAATATCGCACCTGGTCGTGCTCATCCACAAAGGTCACATCTACTGGCAAATGGGTGAGCATGAGGTTAATTTGTTCACGGGTCAATGCACCGGTGTCCAGTGAGATTAATCCGTCGGATTGGGTCATGGTTTCCTCCTTTGAGGTCTTGGTTTCCTGTTGGGTTTGTTTTTCTTTCGGCTGCCAGGCTGCTTTAGGCTCGACATTGAAGTAGCCGATTTCCTTTTCTTGTTGCCTGATCTCAACCCATTCTTCATCGGTTAATCGTTCCAGAGCTTCAGGGAAGAGGATTTTCTCTTCTTTATAGATCATCTCTCGAATATTTTGGGCAAGAGATTGGAATTGCGATTCGACTTCTGCAATGTTTGGCTCAGAGACGGCGATGACTTGTTTAAATTGCTTGATTTGCTGGCGGATCTCGTTATCCACGCCCCACATGACCGATGATGGTCCTTCAAAGCCCTTTTTCTCAAGGTAGGGGAAGAGGATGTTCTCCTTGCGGGAATAATGCTTCTCTATTGCACTCAGATTCTCCGCTTCATTTCGAAGTGTTGCAAGCGCTTGCGATTCACCGGCCTGCCAGGCTTTGAGGGTTTCATCCATTGCTTCCAATAATCGCATGGTGACTTCATTCTCCATGCGGAAGGTGAATACAGGATGACCGGGGAGAGATTCGGGGGCAGGTTCTTCTTCCAGGGAATCTTTGAACACGGCGACGTGTAAATCACATAAATTTTGAATCTCGCTGACAGTAACTCCCTCGCTGATTAAGGCCCGTTCCGCTTCGGCAATTTCACCGGCGGTTGCGCCCCGGATCACGTCGCCAAATTTTTCTTTAACGTCTTCAACACTCTCGCCGGCATGAAGTCGTCTGATGACCTCTTTCATGGCTTCTTTTCGCTTGCTGACATTATTGATATGCTCACTCATCTCGTCCTCCAGTGTTTGTTGTGATTAGTCTGACACATAAGCTTCATCAGCCCAGGACACGGTCAGTGGCGCACGGATGGCGCCAACGGGACAAAGCCCCTCGCATTTTAGGCAATAGGTGCAGGTGATCGGTGTTGAAAACACCGGCCCCTGCTCTGTCATGATCAAGGCATCCTCCGGGCAGCCGACCACGCAGGCACCGCATTGGTCGCATCGGGTTAAGTTGATTTTGGGGAGCTTGTCTTTTGTCATCATGCTTTCCTTGTCCTATTTCGTTATCATCTTATCAAACACATGATGGTGACGATACGACTTAAGTCACAAAGCCATCGTTGATGGGGAGAACCTGATCTTCGCATCATCCCACGCCTTCGGCAATATTTGCCAAACCTTCTCTGCTTAAGAGTGTAATGTGTTGGCCTTCCCTGCGGATCAGGCCTTGCGATTCAAATTCCCGTAATAAGCGGCCGACCACATCCCGCACGGTGCCGATATGAGCGGCGATCTCATCCTGTGTCCATCCGCCAGCCAGGTTGGGGTCGTCTGCCAGGGTTATCAGGAATTGAGCCAGGCGAACCTGCACGGTATGCAGGGATAGGCCTGCTGCAAGGTCTGTCATTAAGGCCATGCGCTGTGCAAAAGTCCGCAGCAGCATTTCTGTGAAATCAGGATAGCGAGAAAGGATTTCATCAAGGTCTGCTTGGTTTAGGATAAAAACCTGGCAATCACTCAGCGCTTCTACCGATGCCCGGTTGACCTTCTCAGGCGTCAGCAGCGATAGGATGTTGACGGGTGCACCCGGCGAAAGCCTGGCCAGCACCTGAATTCTTCCTTCCCGGTTTATGCGCATGACTCTGAGTGCACCAGAGGATAGGAAGAAGCAATATTCGGCCCGCATCCCCTCTACCAACAGGGTTTGTCCCTCCCGGTAGTTTTTTTGATAAAGCCGCTGGGCCAAGGCCTGACAGGTGTCGGGGTTGAGGGCATTAAATAATGGGAAATGGTTGACTTCAGTCAATTGGATTGGCATAGTTTGATTAATTTTTATGATAATTCATTCTACCCGTCAAACTTCCGTTTATAATAGAGGTGTTTATACCCTTTAGTTTACAGGAAAAGGACCATGTTCAAAAAACCTCACCAAGGAAAAATTGAAGAACTTATCTCAGAAATGACATTATCGGAAAAGGTTGCCCTGCTCTCCGGGCGCAATGCCTGGTTTACGATGCCCATTGAACGCTTGGAAATTCCCTCCATTGTGATGACGGATGGGCCGCATGGCGTGCGCACGGGCGGTCCGGGCTGGGGCCGAATCGTCAGCTCAGCCACCGCTTACCCGACTGGGATCTCCATGGCTTCATCATGGAATCCCGAACTGGTTGAGCGGGTCGCTGTGGGGTTGGGGGAGGAGACGCGCCATCTGGGCTGTCATGTGCTCTTGGGTCCCTGCATCAACATTGTTCGGTCACCCTTAGGCGGACGGAATTTTGAGACATTTTCTGAGGATCCCTATCTCGCTGGTCAAATCGGTGTGGCTTATGTGCGCGGTTTGCAGAGTCAAGGCGTTGGTGCTTCCGTCAAACACTATGCCGCCAACAATCAGGAATATGAACGCCACCGCGGCAATTCGGTGGTGGACGAACGCACCCTGCGGGAAATTTACCTGCCAGCTTTTGAATCCATTGTTAAAAAGACTCAACCCTGGACGGTGATGTGCTCCTACAATCGCATCAACGGCACCTATGCCAGCGCCCATGAGAAGCTGCTCAGACGCATATTGAAAGAGGAATGGGGATTTGAGGGTGTGGTGGTTTCCGATTGGGGTGCTGTTCACGACATCCATGACCCGATCCAGGCTGGATTAGACCTGGAAATGCCAGGGCCGGCGCGTTACTTTGGCCGTGAGCTGGAAGCCGCGGTGAACAATTGGCAGGTTGACGAGGAACTTGTGGATGAGGCAGTACGGCGGATGCTGGGCATGCTGTTCCGAGCCGGCGTGATGTCGGATGAACCGCTACCCGAGGAGAGCGGTGATACGCCTGAACATCGCGGGCTGGCACGGGAACTGGCGGCGGAATCCATGGTGCTGTTGAAGAATGAGGATGATGTTCTTCCCTTGCAAACATCGAAGATCAAGAAGCTAGCGGTGATCGGCCTCAACGCTGACCGCGAGATCAGCGGCGGCGGCAGCTCACGGGTTGATCCGCACCATTGGGTGACTCCTCTGCAAGGACTGAAGGACAAGCTGAGGGACCAGATTGATATCGGCTATGAGCCTGGATATGATAACCGTGTTACGCCCAGGCCTATTGAAAAAGACCGCTTTACCCAACCGGACGGTGAAACGCAGGGTTTGAATGCGGAATTTTACAATAACTTGGACTTTGCGGGTGATCCCGTCCTGACCCGGGTTGATCAAGAGATACGCGCCTGGTGGGGTAACGGCGGGCCAGCGCCTGGCACAGTGGATGAAAAGCACTTCAGCATCCGCTGGACGGGCACTTTCACAGCGCCAAAGACGGGTCTTACTCCAATTTATCTAAACAACACCGGCACGGCGAAAGTGTGGCTGGATAGCGAGTTGATACTGGAAAATGATATTGGGCCGATCACCTCGGCTTCTGGGGGCCTTGACGATATGCGTGTTCAAGCGGAAGTCCAATTGGAAGAAGGCCGGCAGTATGATTTCAAAGCTGAATATGTCAGCGGTGAGAACAACGGCTTTGCTTTGATTGACCTGGCTTATAAGATACCGATCAACGTCGAAGGCGATTTGTTGGAGCGTGCTGTGGCATTGGCAAAGGGCAGCGACGCAGCCGTTGTCGTTGCCGGCGTGCCCGATTTTTACGAGACAGAAGGCCATGATCGTCCGGATATGCGTTTGCCTGGCGAGCAGGGGGCGTTGATACGCGCTGTCGCTGAGGTCAATCCCAATACGGTGGTGCTGGTCAATGCCTGCGCACCAGTTGCTATGCCCTGGGCGGATGAAGTTTCTGCCATCTTACTGACTTATTTTCCCGGTCAGGAAGGCGGACATGCCATGGCCGATATCCTGTTTGGGGATATCAATCCCTCTGGCAAGCTTACGGTCAGCTTCCCCCGGCGGCTGGAGGACAACCCGGCCTATATCAATTATCCTGGAAAACGGGATGTGCGCTATGGCGAGGGTATTTTCGTGGGCTACCGTTATTATGACACCAAGGACGTTGAGCCCCTGTTCCCCTTCGGTCACGGGCTGAGTTATGCCAGCTTTGAGTACAGCGGATTAGAGCTACCCGACACGGTAAAAGTGGGTGAGGATGTTAAGGTCTCAGTGAGGGTGAAAAACACTGGAGATGTGGCTGGTAAGGAAGTCCTACAGCTTTATATCCATGATGTGGAATCGTCCTTGGTGCGTCCTTTGAGGGAATTGAAGGGTTTTGCCAAAGTGGACCTCAAGCCAGGCGAATCCCAATCTGTGACCTTTGATTTGAACACCCGATCGCTGTCCTATTATGATCCCCACAAGAAAGCCTGGGTTGAAGAGCCTGGGACATTTGAGGTGTTGGTCGGCGCCAGCTCGCGGGATATCCGATTGACGGGTTCCTTTGAGTTACAGTCATAACGAAAATTGAAAAAATGTGCATTAAACGTAGGGACGCCCGGCTGGGCGTCTCTACGATTTAATGATTCCATCATTAAAGAATTTTAGAAAGCCTACTTGAAAGATTTCGGCGAGGGGGCTTTGATGACAATCAGCTCCAATAATGCCTCATGCCGATTGTTGACGTTCATCTTGGTCTTATAAGGGATCTTCAGCAAAGTACCTGCGGAATAGGTCTTCACCTCCTGGTCATCCAAACCAATGGACAGAGTGCCTTGCAAGACGGTCATATAAACGTTGGAATTGGAGTAATGCTGCGGCAACCCCTCATCTTTATTGAAGCGCATGTGGATGTAATCCAGGTTATCATCCTGGACTACTTTTTCAACCGATTTTTCATTGCTTTTTGATAGTGGGTACACTTTTTCAATCATGGGATCAAGCCATCCTTATCGCTGGTGAATGATTATCAGTATCTTAACTGAAAAAGTGTGATTCGCATACGACTTAAATCACATCTATTTTGATACTTCACATCCACTCAGAAATTCCAGTCATAATTACCAGCGTGCGTGATGATCTTCCGCCCAGCCAATGGCATCTGAGATGGGAATGACGTCGCCCTCATCGGATTTCAGGGTGCCCGAGAAGCGGCCGATCATCTGATGGACCTCGGATTTGATGATCAGCGCGTCCGTCTTCGCCACGCGTTCAAAGAAGGGGACGAAATTGAGATCCACTCGGTCAGTGGCGGTGGTGTGGAGATGCCAGGGGGCCATGAAATCCGAAGAGTCATAATCAAAAGCGATATCCTCGCTCAGTTTGATGAGCTTGCCGTCAATGCATAGGCCATTCTCGTTCATGCCGGTGCCATCAGTCCATCCCGTCCCCAGGTTCACACCTATGGCGCGTCCATCCGCGAGCCGGGTGGAGAAGCTGGACCAATTCCAGAAGCAGTCAAAGGGCCAAATCCCGCGGCCAAAGTCCAGGCAGGCAAAGGTGTCCTCAGCATCAAATACGATTTGATCATCTCCCCACTGTATGATGCCCTCAGCCGGCAGCGTATTTTGTTTGCTGGTGAATTGAAATTGCCTTTCGGACCAGGGGATGACCACGTTTAATGTCTCATGCCCTTGTGGTTGGGTGATTTGAAGATCAACTTTCAGGGGTTTCCCTTCAAAATCCGGGCAGCCAACCTGCAGGTGCACGCCTTTATCTGTCTGCAACATCGAGATGGGCATGACCGGGTCTTCGTAGACCACATCGGCATTCACTTCCGGCGGGAGGTGGCAGCCCGCGCCAAAGGGTTTCAGCAGGGTCTTTTCTGCAAAGGCTTTGGTTTCGAAATCGAGCAGGTAGATAAAGGGCAGTCCCATGTAATCCACATCCGATAAAGTCACCGAAAAGAGGTGAGTGGGGCTGACAATGGCCCAGTAATTCCAACGCTTCTTGCGGGGCCAGTGGCCGCGCAGGTTGCAGTGGTGCAGGGGATGCCGGCTCCATCCTACGGCATCGCGATTCAAATTCCCCCGAGAATCGCACAAGTTTGCGGGTTGGGTCAATTCGGGTTCACGGTATTTGGCGTTCAAATTTCACTCCTCTTGATGGGTTGATGGTTCTGGGTTTGGCCCCCAGGGGCGTAGGTTTACTGATCTAAAAGGTTTGATAGTGAACTCCAGTTGTTCTTCTGCATCCCTCAGCATCTGGTCAAAGGCGTTTTCCAGGGCATCGTTGGTGCCCCTGATCTCAGCGACCACATCCGCCGCCCACTGGATATATTCCCGCCGCCTGGCTATAGGCCAATTTTTGGGCGGTGACTGCAGGATATCGCGGCAGTTGACCAGTTTATCACTGAGCTTGATCAGCCTGGCTGCTTGAGAAAGGTGGGGAGCATGGATCACCTGCTGCCGTTTGCGCTCCATTTTTTCCTGGGATTTGTCATCGGACACTTCCAACACAACACTCAGTACCTCTTCGCCAAAAAGTTCCTCGATTTCACTCTCTTGAGTATCCGTGTCTTCCAGAGTGTCGTGCAGGATGGCGCTGATCAGGGTCAGGTCATTTGATACCTTTCCCAACCCCCAGATCGCATTGGCAACGGCTATGGGATGGGTGACATAGGGCGAGCCGCGCTGATCCTTTCGCACCTGTCCGTGATGTTTACGCGTCGCGAAATTAATCGCTTTAAAAATTCTCTCCAGGTTGATTTCCGAGGTCATAAAAAACTGCTTTTCAATTCGGTAAACACAGTATAGAAAGAGGTGCAGCGGCTGCTGCACCTTGTTTATTATTTTCTATACTTGGTTATTCGCGCAATCGCAATTCGATGATAGCGCCATTAGCCACTTTACGCATCTCAAAATCTCGGCCGTGGGCCTTGATCAGGTGGCTGAGCTGCCGGTGGCCGTAGGTGCGGGGGTCAAAGCCTGGGTCAATCCGCCTGAGGGCGGTGCCAACCTCGGATAGCCTCGTCCAGCCGTCATCGTCTGGTCCGACCATATCCATCGCCTGGCTGATCATATCAACCAACTCACGTTCCTGTGAGCTGAGGTGATTGGTCTTCCGACCGCCTCTGCCGCCCCCGGATCGGCTTCTGCGGCTCAGGTTTTCAGTGTAGATGAAAACATTACAGGCGCTAACGAAGGCGCGCGGTGTGTTCTTTTTCCCAATGCCGACCACCAGCAAGCCGCTCTCACGAATGCGGGTTGCCAGGCGGGTATAGTCGCTGTCGCTGGATACCAGGCAAAATCCATCCACCTGATCGGAGTGCAGAATGTCCATGGCGTCAATGATCATGGCGCTGTCTGTGGCATTCTTGCCGACGGTATAACGGAACTGCTGGATGGGTTGAAAGGCGTGTATGTTCAGCGTTTCCTTCCAGGAATTCATATTGGGGGTTGTCCAATCGCCATACACACGACGAATGGTGGCATTGCCATATTTACCGGCTTCAACCAGGATCTGTTCGATCAGGGAAGCCTGGGCGTTGTCACCATCAATCAGGATCGCGATTCGACCTTCAGTATCATCAGTATTTTGTTGCTGTATTTGGTTTGTTCTTGCCATGTTTGAATTATACCTAATTCATTGAAATCAGGCTTAAATCCTCCTTAGTAATTATTCTTGAGTTTGTTGATAGTGGGACATGATCTCTGCTGGCGGTCGGTTTTGACGGAGTAAGGCTGTCATCTTCTCCATAGCGGGGTTGATGTGGTTAAAATAGGCTTGATACCCTGCGCAAAGGCGGTTGAGCCCATTTTTGTCCCTGTTTTTCGGGCATCCACCGTTGCAAGCGAAGCGATAAGAACAATCCAGACAGTTTTCGGGTAAGTCTTCCTTTTTAGATTGTCCAAATTGACGCTGCTCGGCTGAGTTTACCATATGGACAAGCGGCGTGTGAGTCATGTTGCCTAAAAGGTGATCGTCGTCCACAAAATGATCACACGCATATAGATCGCCGTTGTGTTCAAGGACAAGGGCCCGGCCGCAGGTCTCAGCGAAGACGCATAAGCTGGACGGCTGCCCTGCCCAGGCGCCTAAGGCCAGGTCAAAGTGCTGCACAAACACTTTCCCGACATCTCGGCGCGCCCATTCGTCAAAGACCGCGATAAGAAATTCGCCAAACCCCTCGCCAGTGACCGATAGGTCGGTGATGTCGGCCGTTTCTTGACCATCCTTGTCCACCTGGCGCTGCAGGATGGGGATAAATTGGATGAATTGGGCTTGGGCTTCATCCCGCAGGAAACGATAGACCTTAACTGGGTAGCGGACGTTGGCCTGGTGTACACAGCACAGGATATTGAACTGGACGTTGTATTCTTGGAGCAACCTCAACCCGCGCATAGTCGCATTGAAGGAGCCCTGACCAGCGGAATCGTGACGATAGGCGTCATGGAGACCGGAGGGGCCGTCCAGGCTGAGGCCGATCAGGAAATTGTGTTCCTTAAAGAAATGGCACCACTCATGGTTGAGCAGGGTGCCGTTGGTCTGCAGGATATTTTTAACCTGAGTGCCCGCTGGAATGAATTGTTCCTGCAAGCGAATGGCCTCCCGGAAGAAATCCAGGCCCATCAGGGTGGGTTCGCCGCCCTGCCAGGTGAAGGTGACCGTTTGGGCGGGTTGTGCGGCGATCATCTGGCGTGTGAAATCCGCCAATAGGTCGAGGGTCATGTGAAAATAGGATTGGGGGGTGCGATTTTTCTTGGGGAGATAATAGCAGTAGTCACAAGCCAGATTACAAATCGGCCCGCGGGGTTTGACTATGATGTGAAAGGGTTGTTTTGCTTGCTGCACAAGCATAATCATATCATAGGCGCGTAAGACCCCCAAACTATGATTAGAATGGCGTTTTAATTGAGGCTCAGACGCTGCAGCGTGTTGGTTTTGCTATGCGCGATGGAAGCTGTGTTTGGCGTAATAGCGTTGGTGATAGTCTTCTGCTTCGTAAAAATCACCTGTGGGGACGATTTGTGTCACGATGGGGTAACGGTATTTGCCGGAGTTGTTCAGTTGTTCTTTGACGTTCTCGGCGGTTTGCCGCTGCTCTTCGTCATGATAGAAGATCGCTGAACGGTACTGGCTGCCGACATCTGGCCCTTGCCGGTTGGGGGTGGTGGGGTCGTGCAGGTCAAAAAAGGCGCGCAGCAGATCCTCATAGGAGGTTTGATCGGGGTCAAATGTGACCCGGACAGCTTCAGCGTGACCGGTGGTGTTGGTGCAGACCAGTTTATATGTGGGGTTTTCGACCTCTCCCCCGGTGTAGCCGACGACGGTGTCCGTGACGCCCTCGATCTTGCGAAGGCTGGCTTCAACGCCCCAAAAACATCCCGCAGCAAAGGTAGCGGTTTTTTCTGTCATTGGTCCTTCTCCTGATTTTCGTTGGGTTCAAATCGCAGGGAAACGGAATTGACGCAATAGCGCTGACCGGTGGGCTGGGGGCCGTCGTTGAAGATGTGCCCCAGATGGGCATCGCAGCGGGCGCAAACGATCTCGGTGCGGCGCATGCCGTGGCTATTGTCCTGCCGGAGTTCGACATGCTCTTCGTTGATCGGTTTGAAGAAACTCGGCCATCCGGTGCCCGAGGTGAATTTGTGTTCAGCCGAAAATAGGGGGAGATCACAGCACACGCAATAGTAAGTGCCGCCCTGTTTGTGGTCGAAGAAGGCGCCGCAAAAGGGCGGTTCAGTGCCTTTTCGGCGGGTGATCTCGTATTGCTCCTGGGTGAGCTGCGCTTTCCATTCCGCATCCGTTTTGTGAATTTTTTCGATCATGGTCAACTCCTGTTTCATCTTATGACATAATAATACCATAAATAGGATAAATATCATATAAAAAGGCGGAAATTCTGATGGGATGTTTATACAAAGGTTGGGTGGATGGGGGATGGTGATTGGTGAATGGGAGGTGTACGGTTATGTAGCGCATTAAATGATTTTATGCGTGATTCTTAGATCACCACGTCACCACCTTCGGTGGTTCCTCGTGATGACAAGGGAGTGGTGGGCAGAAAGCGCTGTTCACCCGATGAAAAATGTAGGTCATGCATGGCGGCGAAGCTGCCTGCGTGACCTACACTTAATTGCCTATTCCACAATACCTCGTACCTGATTTCCCCATTCCCCACTCACAACTCACTATTTACAGACTAAACCCGCAAGCCCGCAGCACCGTCAGGGCGATCAGCATATGTCCCACCTCTGTGGGGTGGACGCGGTCCAGTGTCCAATGCTCGGGGGGTTGTGAGAGCATGGCCCAATCGAAGGCTGGCTGCAGGTGGATCACGGGGATTTCAAAGGCTTTCCCAAGTTTATCGATCACCCCTTGATAACGGGATAATTTCTTGCGGAAAGGGTCGTCCAGGTTTTTCTCGCCCAGGAAGGGGGAGATCAGGCGGATTTGCGCCTGGGTGCCGCTCCGTGCGCCGTTGATCAACTGGCGATAGATGTTCTCAAAATCCGGCAGTTCAACAGCTTCCTCGCGGTCAAATTCAAAAAAGCGCCAGACATCGTTCACGCCGATGTAGATAAACAGCCAGTCCGGATTGATGTCAAGCACATCCGCCTTCCAGCGGGACTTCAGGCTGGTCACCCGGTCACCGCTAACGCCTTTGTTGATGACCTGTAATTTCAGCTCCGGATAGCCGGCACACAGTAGGTGGTTGATGTGGCGTAGGTAACCGTTCCCCAGGGGTTCAAAGGCCTTTTCGGTCCTGCCGCAGTCGGTGATGCTGTCGCCGATGAATTCAATCCTTTGTTTTGCTTTGAAGATCAGAGTCATCCATCCTCGCTTTTTTTTGTCCAAAATTCCCGCAAAAGCTGCGGGTTAAAACGACCTTATTATTATAACCCTCCTTGGAAAAGGGTCCTTTCTCATTCTATGCCTCTTATGGAACATCATCGAGTGGAAAGAATGATATGACATTCATCCTGTTGACATTTATCCATAATTCCATTAATATATGCAAAGAATAATATATATACAATTATGAATATGATGAATTACGAGGCAAAATCAGACATTTTTCAGATGCTTTCCCACCCCGTGCGGCTGCAGATCCTGGATGAACTGCGCCGGCGGGAGGCGTGCGTCTGTCATCTACAGGCGGTCACCGGCCGGCCTCAGGCTTATGTTTCCCAACAATTACGTTTTCTGCGGGAAGCTGATCTGGTGAGGGATGTGAAAGATGGGCAGAATGTATATTATCATCTCACGGATGAAACGGTACGCATTATTCTTGACGACATCCTAGGCGAGGTCGGCACCCCCAGTCACCCACCGGGTTGCACCTGTCCTTTATGTTCGGGCGACCGTGATTAATAATGTGTTTTTTTACAAAGAAATATGCAAAAAATGATATATAAAGGATTATTATGACGTTTATTAGTGGTTTAGTGGAACTTCTGCAATCTGGTTTTGGTGGGCTGGCAGCTTACCTCGCCGCTCATGTGCTGCTTTGTTTGCTGCCAGCGTTCTTCATTGCTGGCGCGCTGGCTGCCTTATTACCCAAAGAAGCTATCACACGCTATCTTGGTCGCGAGGCCCCCAAATGGATATCCTATCCCGCTTCGGCTCTGGGCGGGTTCTTCTTGGCTGTTTGCTCCTGCACGATCATGCCGTTGTTTGCCAGTATCTATAAGAAAGGGGCCGGCCTTGGACCGGCGATCACCTTTCTTTTTGTCGGACCCGCTGTGAATATCCTGGCAATATCCTTCACCGGCGTTCAAATTGGCATGGACATCGCCCTGGCCCGCATCATCCTTTCTATAGTTTTCGGTATTCTGATCGGGTTATTGATGGCATGGTTCTTTAGAAAAGACGATGCTGCCCACGCTGAAGAAGCGGCCAACAGCCAGCTTTTTAGTGAAAAGAAGGAGATCCCAACAAGAATCGTATTGTTTTTTCTCATATTAATGGGGATTTTATTAGTCGGCACCCTGCAGCTTGGTTTTTTACAAAATTCTATTTACGAATTTACTCTTCACGGTTCATGGGCTCCTTCGCTGCAGGCCTGGTTGAATGCGATTATTCCGCCTAATCCCGCCTTTGGGATTGAAGGCGTCAGTGTGCATGGATTAATCCTGATTGGATTGTTGTTCATCATTGCTTTTAGCGCGATTAAGGGGTTGGGGAAAGTGTTTGAGGGATTTAATGCCTGGAGTTATGTCGCTTTAGGCATCATCACTTTCACACTGCTTTTTTCTTCACTATCTGTAGATGCCGCAGCAGGGGGATTGCAAATTGGCATTAACGGTAGGTTCATCGGGGAGGCGCTGTTGTTGGGTGCGCTGTGGTGGATGGGTATGAAAGTGATGAACACGAATGAAATTCAAGAATGGTTGTGGGAGACCTGGCGTTTCGTGAAACAAATCATCCCTTTGCTCCTGGCAGGTGTTTTTCTCGCCTCGATTGCCAGAGTTTTGATTCCGGCAGCCTGGATTGAAACCATCGCCGGCCAAAATACTTTTTGGGCAAATCTGGCTGGTGTGCTTTTTGGTGTGTTCATGTACTTTCCGACCTTGGTCGAAGTCCCCGTGGCGCAGACATTTCTCTCTTTGGGGATGCACCGAGGTCCTTTATTGGCTTATTTATTAGCAGATCCCGAGTTGAGCTTGCAGTCGATCCTGATCACCAATTCGGTGATCGGCAAGAAAAAGACAGCGGTTTATGTTGTCTTGGTCACAATATTCAGTACACTATCCGGATTGATCTTTGGATGGTTTATAGGATAAGAGAATGGAGTTTGATTTATGGAGATTAAGATTTTAGGCGGCGGGTGCGCAAAGTGTCATCGTTTGGAAGCCGTCACACGTGAGGTTGTTGAGGAATTGGGCATTGACGCTAATTTTATTGAGGTCACCACAATGCCAGAAATCATGGCTTATGATGTCATGACGACACCGGCTTTGGTGGTAGATGAAAAGGTTCTCTCCTCGGGCAGACTTCCGGATCGGGAAGAGATCAAATCCTGGCTGGAAGCCTATCAATAGTTCTAAAGCTTTAGGAATGTGATATCATCCATTGTCCTGTGCCTGGGGCTGGCTTCCTCGTACCAGCAGGATGAATAAAACACAAGCCAGCCAGCGCCCGACAGCAGAGGCAATCGTCACGCCCTTGAAGTCAATCCTAGGAATGATGGCGGCGCCCAGAGCTGCGCCGCCCGCTAAGCCCAGGGTAACCACGATTTGATAAAACGCGGAGAAGCGGGCGCGTTGTTTTTCAGGCGTTTGTGCCAACAGGATATTGAAACTGACCAGGTTGTATCCACCCCATAAGAGCCCACTAATAATTTCAATGAGGATAGCCTGCCAGTAGCGCTGCACCCATAACCCCCAAACGAGGGGCACCAATGGGATGAACAGAAGGAATAGGATAGCCACCCTCCGGTTGCCGAATTTTTCCGAGATAAATCCGATCCGCCTCTGCACGATGAGATTGGCAATGGAATTGACAACGGAGACGACGCCAATCATGGCGGCAGTAAATTGGAGGGTGTCGACCATATAAACGTTAAGAAACGGTGCCGCAATGAAGATGGAAAAATTCCAAACGGCGGTAAAGGCGCAAAATAATAAAAATTGTGTTTTCCCTCGAATGGAAGCCAGGACTTCTTCGAACCCACTCCCCACATGAGGAAGAGCTTCTCCTTTTTGGCGAGGGATTTTTAGTCGCGCAAAAAAGGACATGGAACCAATACCCAGGAGGACAGCGATGATTAAGGCCAATGAATATCCCAGTGGCTCGCCGATCCAGGTGATCCCCTGGCCGATGAGAAGCGCGCTGAGGATGCCCGCCACACCCATGACCAGGTTGCGGGTGCTAAAGTAACGTCCGCGCCCCTCGATGGGGACGATGTCGCCAGTGATAGACATCCAGCCCGGATATCCCATGTTGGCAAAAGTCTCCCGCAGCAAAGCCAGCGTCCAAATCACCCAAATCAAAGCTTTGGAATCTATGAGGAATAGTGGCAGCAGCGCCATGAGCAGTAAAGCCAAGCGGCTGCCCGAGGCTGCCCCCAGGGTGATACGTTTAGGCTCTCCTGTCCGTTCCACCAGCATCGCCGCAGGGAGCAGCAAGAGGGCCGCGGTCAGGTTGCTGAATGAGCTGAGCAGCCCGATCTGCTGGCGGGTGGCGCCCAGGGAGAGCAGGTAGACCGTTAGGTATGCCAGGATGATCTTGTCGCTGGCTGCGGCGAATAGACCATCAAAAAAGAATAAGGTCAGGTTACGGCGTTTGTCCTCGGCCAATTTGGCCGCCCATAAGCCACCCCAGGTGAAGCGGGTGAAGTGGCGTTGGAAGCGAGCCCATTGAAATTGGATTTTGTGAAGTTTCATGAATGATGGATAAGACCCTTATTAATTAATATTCAATCTGTTAATATAATTGATTTTGATGAAAATAGGATTATCAACAGGGGAGATCTGAACCTCTCAGATTTGCTCAAAGTATTCGACGTGCATGGCATATAGGGTCGCGCCGCCTTCCCGGGATTCCATTACGGGCAGCTGACTGAATTCACCTCCGGTGTGCATCTGCACCGGGATATATTTTTGATAGGGTTGGCAGTGTTCCTTCACCAACTTATCCAGTGTATCCAAACGCTTGTGATTAAATCCCAACAGTAGGCAAACGGTTGATTCGCGAAAAAAACTGCTGGAATTGTCAATGATCGTAAAATAAAAATGCTGCTCGTTCAAGTTTGACATCAGTTTTCTCGATTGCGACTCTGATACAACCAGAATGACCAGCAGATCAATATTTAATTCGGGCATGCGGCGTCCTTTTTTCGAAGGATTTGACCCTTCCATTTTACATTGAAATGCCCCTTTTGCGAGACAGAAAAGAAGCTCATGGTAAAATTCTGAAGCTTGAATTTGCAGATGAAGGATGTAGCCTAACCATGGAAAAAGATAAGAATAAGACTATTATGATCATCGCCCTGATCTCCATCGTTGTTTGCGGCTGCCCGGGCTGTATGCTGCTCTTTTCAGGGGTTACCCGTCTGTTGAGCGCAGTTGGGAGCGTCAACACGTCTGAGGATCTGTTTGCAAACCTCGCTGATGGCTTTGTGGGTGGCGGGTGGATGCTGTGTTTGGGAGGGGTGTTGATTTTTGTGCCCTTCATCCTGGCTATCATCGCTGTGGTCAAGCGAAACAAGAAAGATAAGCTGGAAGAACTCAAGCCAACGGGCGCATCAAAGGACGATCCTATTCCACCCACGTCGTGAAAGCGTGTTAGTTCGTCTACAATGAAAAGATCCCGATCAAACAATCGGGAACTTTTTTAAGTTCAGAATTCTTAAGACCGCCTATCCTCAGAATCTCCTAGCCCGATGCCGCGCGGGACCCATTTGCCTTTGTCTTCGCGCAGACGATGGGGGCCTGTGCCCCGGCTGTGAAGCTGATCAAAACCTTCGGGCTTTAGGAACATATTCTCGCCTTCCAACAGGCCAAAGACGCCGCTCTGTCCGGGTTCCAGCACTTCGTTTTTGAAAGGGGCGACCAGGGCAGGGTCAATCGGTTCATAGTCCAGCGGCTCTTCATAGGTGGTGATGTATCCCTCATAATTCCTCAGCACCACCTTATGATCCGAATAGCTGACGATGTAATTGGGGTTGAGGGGGATCTTGCCACCACCGCCTGGGGCATCCACCACATAGGTCGGCACGGCGAAACCGGAGGTGTGCCCGCGCAATGCTTCAATAATTTCGATGCCCTTGCCGATGGGGGTGCGGAAGTGGCCAGCACCAGCGACCAGGTCGCATTGGTACAGGTAATAGGGGCGCACACGCATTCGCACCAGATCGTGCACCAGCTTGCGTTGGATATAGGGATCATCATTAACACCTGCTAACAACACGGATTGGTTGCCAAGGGGGATGCCCGCTCTGGAGAGTTTATCACAGGCTTCCGCCAGCTCAGCAGTGACCTCGTTGGGGTGGTTGACATGGATGTTGAGCCACAAGGGATGGAATTGCTGGAGCATGTCGCATAGATCGTCGGTGATGCGCTGTGGGATAAAAACGGGAACACGGGAACCGATACGAATAATTTCAACATGGGGGATGTCACGCAGCGCCTTCAATAAACGTTCCAATACTTTGGGAGATAGCGTAAGTGGGTCGCCGCCAGACAGGAGCACATCCCTGATTTGAGGGGTGCGCCGGATGTAGTCCAGCTGCGCTTCGTAATCTGCAGAGCGGAAGGTTTGGGCAGGGTCGCCCACAATTCGGGAGCGTGTGCAGTAGCGGCAGTAGCTGGCGCATTGGGTGGTTACCAGCATGAGCACACGGTCTGGATAGCGGTGTACCAGCCCAGGGACAGGCGAATGGGCGTCCTCTGCCAGGGAATCGGCCATTTCTCCCGTAAAGGAGATGATTTCACCAGCGGTAGGGATAGTTTGTTTTCGGATGGGATCCTGGGGATTATCGGGGTCAATCAGCGATGCAAAATAAGGGGTGATATCAACTCTAAATAAGTCTGGTTGGCTGAGGGCTTCCCGTTCGCTTTCTGTCAGAGTCAGGATTTGTTCAAAATCCTCAATTGAATTTAGGCGGTGGCTGAGCTGCCAGCGCCAATCGTTCCATTTTTCATCGGGGATATCTGCAAATGTTGGCGCTCTTTTTGAGGAAAACATGGGCATGTGTCTCTCCTTTGGTTAAGTTGTGCTCGTATTTTAATCACCGAACAGCCCCCACGTCAATAAATAAAAATTTCTGATGCAAGGTTATTTTCCAGATTCTGGCTGAATGGTGTGCAATTCGCTGAAGAAATAATCCCGGTCTTCTTTTTTCTCAATTTGAGTGCCGGCATCTTTGGCGAGAGTCAGGTATTTGGCGGTCTCGACGTCATCCCCTGCCAGGTTGCAGGCTCTGGCCATAGCCTCGTAGGCGAAAGCCAGGTCGAAATCCTTGAGATCATTTTCCAGGGTAACCTCCATGCAGCGGTTGGCATGGTAAAGGCAGGACTCTGTTCGTCCCATGATGGCGTATACCCGGCTGATCTGCCATTCACCTCGGGCAATATTGACAGCATCCCCAGCAATCTCCCAATGATAGCGGGAGGCATGGGCGCTGTTGATCATCCGGTCGGTTTCAGCTTGGTTTCGATCCTCTTTTTCCATCAAGTCCCAGGTTTGGTTGAACAGCTCAATGGCTAACTTTTTATGGACTTGGGTCATTTCTTGATCGCTCATGAAATTCTTATCCTTTATATACGGGGCTATTCATTGAACATTTCGCCAACGCTGCGGCCTTGATTGGCTCTTTCGATCACCTCTCCCAGCATGGGTCCTATCGAAAGTACCTTCAAGCGGTCGCCGAATAATGCTTTTTTCTCCTTGGGGATGTGGATGGTATTGGTGGTCACAAAGCTTTTCACTGGCAGATCGGCTAAACGATCAGCGGCATCGTTGGAAAGCAAGGGATGGACAAAAAACATATAGATATCTTTCGCGCCATGGGATTTGAGGATCTCCACTGCATGCACCATGGAACCGCCCGTATTGACTTCGTCATCCACCAGGACGACATCGCGGTCTTTGACATCACCGATAATATTCATGGATCTGGGGTTCCGAATGTCTCCAGTGCGTTTCTTCTCAATGAAAGCCAACCCAGTGTTAAGCAGGTCGGCATAGGTTCGTCCTTTTTTCGCAAAACCGAGATCAGCCGTCACCACAACGGGGTTATTAAGCTGAGGGGCAATTTCCAGGAGGTGGTCTTTCAGGATATGGAAACCGCGCAGGACATCACCGGGAATGGAGAAAAATCCCTGAATCTGACCCGCATGCAGGTCATAGGTCATATAGCGGTCCGCACCGGCAATTTGGATCATGTCAGCGACCAACCTTGCGGTGATGGGGACGCGGGGTTTATCTTTCTTATCCGAACGCCCATAACACAGGTAGGGCACCACGGCAGTGATGCGCCCAGCGGAGTCAAGTTTTAGGGTTTGAATCAGGATCAAGAGCTCCATCAGATTGCGATGAACCGGCGCAGGCGTGCTCTGGATGATATAGCAATCCTGGCCGCGCACACTGCTGTGCAAACGGACGAACAAATTCTCGTTGGGGAACTCAATAATATCCCGACCGCAGAGAGGGGCACCTAAAAAATCCGCAATTTCTTCCGAGAGTTGAGGTGAAGCAGTGCCTGCAAACAGTTTAATGTTCCCATAAAGCAGATCGTGCTGCATATGAGGTGTGGCCATAATTGATCCTTTTTCTGAAGATGGTTATTAATATTTTACTCCGGCTGCTGCGCTTTTTTCCACTCGTCAATCAATACGCTCATCAAATGTACATCAAAATAGCGACCGTGCTGATAGTGGCCCTTGCGGTATTTACCTTCGTATTGAAACCCGGCCTTTTCATATGCGCGGATGCCGCGTTTGTTCTTTTCGTACACTTGCAGCCATATGCGGTGCAAATTGAGGGTTGCGAAGCCGTGTTCTAGCATCAGACCCAGGGTCTCAGAGCCGTAACCTTGATCCCAGAATGTTTTCTCACCGATCATGATGCCGACCTCAGCGGAGCGGTTGCGCCAATCGAGATTAATAAATTGGCAGGTGCCAATGGCGCAGTAATCGTCCTGGGTGCTTTGATCCCTAACTTCAATGACCAAGACATGCTCACTGGAGGGTCGTTTCATCATTGACTCGTACCATTGTTCCTCTTCGAAGCGGGACATGGGTGAGATCAGCATGAGGTTTTCTGTGACTTCTGGGTCATTAATCCAGCGTAAAAAGCTGGTGATATCCTCTTTTTCTGCTGCCCTCAGGCGGACTCGGTTTCCCTGGAGGTGTGGCATTTCTCTTCTCCTATCAACTCATTCAGATCTAAGGCGTCAGCCGTGTTGGGCCGCGGAAGATATAAACCGCTTCGCGAATATTTGCCAAGTTGAGAAGGATCATCAGGAAACGGCTGAGGCCGAAACCAAAGCCGCCGTGGGGGGGCGTGCCATAACGGAAGAATTTGAGGTAGTCATCAATGGGTTCCAAGGTAAGGCCCTTGGCCAGAGCTTGAGTCTTTAAAATTTCATAGCGATGTTCACGCTGCGCGCCGGTGGCAACCTCCAATCCTTTCCCCAGCAGGTCAAAGCTGAGTGTCACGTCCCGGTCTTGGGGGTCAAGCATGTGATAGAAGGGCCGTGCTTTAAAGGGCCATTCGGTCACGAAGACGAAATCATGGCCTTGCTCTTCCTTGAAATGGGCAGCCAGCGCACGTTCCGCACCCGGATCCAGGTCATATTTCTTCTCGGGAGGCAGCTCATAACCGATCTTATCCAACAGGTCATGCGCTTCAGCCATGGACACGCGGGGGAAGGGTAGTTCTGGTACTTCCAAGCGGACATCAAAGGCTGCTTCAATGGCTGAATCATGCTTTTCAATCACTTTTTCATAGGTGTAAGCCAGCCAGCGCTCCATGAAGGCCATCACATCTTCGTGGGAATCTATCCAGGACATCTCCATATCCACGCCGGTGAACTCTGTCATGTGACGGGATGTAAAGGAGGGGTCGGCTCGAAACACTGGTCCAATTTCAAACACGCGCTCATATCCAGCGGCCATCGCCATTTGCTTATAAAATTGGGGGGATTGTGCTAGGTAGGCAGTCGTTTCGAAATAGGGCAGGCTGAATAATTCCGCGCCGCTTTCACTGGGTGCGCCCATGATCTTGGGAGAGTGCATTTCAATGAAATCATGATCCAGCCAGTATTGACGCATGGCTTGTTCAGCCGTTGTTTGCACTTCGAAGATGAGACGATTGATATCACGGCGCAGGTCCAGATAACGCCAATCCAGCCGGAAATCCTGCTCCGGCAGGTATTCTCCAAAGGGTTCGAAGGGCAAGGGGATCTCCGCTGCGCTTTCAACTACCAACTCCTCAAGCTGGATTTCTATGCCGCCCAATTTGACGACCTCATTTTCGACGACTTTGCCGACGATGGTCAGGGCCGATTCCGTACCAAGGGCTGAGATCGTTTCGCCCAGATCGGGATTGCCCTTTTTCCAATGGGTGACCTGAACCATGCCGGTTCGGTCTCGAATGATTAAAAATTGGATGTTCTTTTGATCTCTCAGGGTTTGAAGCCATCCCTGAATTTTTACCTGATCATCAACGTGATCTTTCAAGTCTTTTATCAGCGTTCTTTCCATGTTGTCCTTCTCTTTCTAATGATTTCGTTTTAATAATGGCGATGTTTTCTAAATCTATAATAACAGCTTTACAGCTTCTACTGGTGAGAGTTTTCGATGGGTGACTTCCTCAAGGACTTGTTTAAATTTGCTTTGATCCATGTTATCCTGCCATTGCTCAACGAGGGATTCCCGGACGAGGGCTTCAAGGTCACGGCGCAGTCGATGGGCTTCTTTCACTTCCCATAATCCTGTTTCCTCCAGATAATTTCGGTGTTCTTGGATACTTTCTATTAAATCCTCTACACCCTTTCCCTCGGTTGCGGTGACCAGTTGAACGGGCGGGCGCCAGGCTTTTTCTTCGCTATCGCTCGTTGCTTCCTTTTTCTGGTGTGCTTTAAGGCGCATGTGTTTCCCTGCCATAGGGAGATCAGTCCCCTGTTTCATGCTGAGCATGGCCTTGAGCGCCAGTGCGGTGTTTTCAGCGCCAGGCCGATCCGCTTTGTTGACGGCGATGATGTCTGCGATTTCAAGGATACCGGCTTTGATGGCTTGAATGTCGTCGCCCAAACCAGGGGCTTCCACCACGATCACCGTATGAGCCAGTTGGGCAATATCCACTTCTGCCTGTCCTGCCCCGACGGTTTCAATCAGGATAAGATCAAATCCAGCGCCATCCAGAATGGTCGTGAAGGCGGCTGTTTTATGCGCCAGGCCGCCCAGCGCGCCGCGGGAGGCCATGGAGCGGATAAAAACCCCCTTATCACCCGCCAGGTCCTGCATGCGAATGCGATCCCCCAACAGTGCGCCGCCGCTGAAGGGACTGGTGGGATCAACTGCGATGATGGCAATTTTTGGGGTTTGGTCCTCTTTTTGGGATTGGCGAAAGATTCTTGCCAATTGATTGACCAGGGTGCTCTTGCCAGTGCCGGGCGCGCCAGTGATGCCGACCAGGTGGGCTTTGCCCGTGTGTGGAAAAAGATCCGATTGAATTTGTTCACCTGTTGGATCGCCATTTTCGACAGCCGTCAACGCCCGTGAAAGGGCAAGCCGGTTCCCCTGGCGGATGGCGTCACTGTTAATCACTAACATGTTCTATTTGCTCTGCGTTGGGATGGCCTGCTGGATATCCTTAACGACTTGCTGGGTATCTGTGCCCGGGCCGTAGACGGCGTGAACGCCTTTTTCAAGCAGTTCAGGGATATCGTCCTCAGGGATGATGCCGCCCACGAAGACTTTGATGTTTTCCAATCCATTGTCGTGGAGGTGATTCAATACGGTGGGCACCAACGCATTGTGGGCGCCTGAGAGAATGGATAGCCCAACCACATCCACATCTTCCTGCAAGGCGGCCTCGGCGATCATCAAGGGTGTTTGGCGCAGGCCTGTATAGATCACTTCCATGCCGGCGTCTCTTAGGGCGCGGGCGATGACTTTGGCACCGCGGTCATGGCCGTCAAGGCCGGGTTTGGCAATTAGCACTCGAATTTTCCGATCCGTCATAGGATTCTCCAGTTGGTCAGGATATGAAATTGATTATACCGCGTTCATACCCCTCATCGATGAAAATAAGGGTTGGAAAACGGAATAATCGCACAGCCTGATTGGCTTGCGTTCACTCTCGAAATTCACTAAAATCAAATCAGACCTTAACTTAAGTTTAATGAGATTTTATGGCTTCTATAAATCAAGAAAAACCACGACTGATTGGCATATTGACCGCCTTGCTGATCTTGCAGGCCCCACTGATCCTGTTCCTGGGGTTAAACCTGGTCACCCAGCATTGGACTTTCTTGATCTCGTGGGATGTTTTTTGGTCGGATATGCAGGAAGCTCTCTCTTTGGTGACAAACACGCCAGGTGTGGTGGAGGGGGATGAAGTGCTACTTTATTCCGTGATTGCCTTTGCCGTGCTGACCTTTTCGGCTGCTGTGGTATTACTGGCCGGTTTGCTTTTCGCTCGCAGGGGTGTCTTCCCATGGATCTTGAGTTTGATCGGTCAGATTGGCACTTTGGTGACTGGAATCGGTTTGTATTTTGTTTATAAGCCCTCTCAGTCCTATTGGCTGATGGGGGTTGGGATTCTCATGGTTTTGTACCTTAATTATGGGGATGTCCGAACATGGTTCATCCACAGTACCGAAGGGGGAGAGAGTGGCTGATCAGGGAAAAATGAACTTATTACGGCGTTTTGAGCCCGTGTTGAAGTTCACACAGGGTGAACGTTTCTTTCCCATGAATACGGTGGATTATGTGGCTGAGGCGAGTTTGTGGGAAAAGGCCCCAGAGAAACCGCCCCATGAGCTTTTACCAGAAGAAGAATTGGACATCCAGCGCTTGGGTCAGGTTGATCTGAGCGGCGTCCATAACACGCATTATCTCCAGTTTATCTCTCCGCTGAATATCCGCGAATTGGCGGAATTCCGCATCAATCTTCTGCGGGAGGCTGTCAAAAACCGTACCTTCCGTCCAACGCGCAGTCGTTTGGCCAGAGTGGGGTACCTGGCAAGGATTGTCGATGCGGTTTTTTCCATATCCTTACTCCTGCGTGGGCGGGTGCCAGGGGATTCGATGGCTGCGGCCGTCGTGACTTATAAGCGTAAGTTAGATGAGAAACGCGCTTTTCACTATTACGGACGGGTTGTGGAGCAGGCTGGATGGGTTATCCTTCAATACTGGTACTTTTACCCTTATAACAACTGGCGGACGGGGTTCTTCGGGGGCAATGATCACGAAGCGGACTGGGAGATGGTCAATGTCTATTGCTATCGTGATTCCGCCGGGGAGATCCAACCTGCCTGGACGGCTTATGCCTGCCATGATTTTTCTGGCGCCGATCTCCGGCGTCATTGGGATGACCCTGAATTGGAGAAAGTGGGGGAGCACCCCGTGGTGTATGTGGGCGGCGGCTCCCATGCCAGCTATTTCCAAACTGGGGAGTACCTGACCCAAATCAGCCTGCCCTTTCTAAAGCCTGTTCGAAATTTCTTTTCAGGTTTCGAAAAATTTTTCAACCAGCTCTTTAAGGAAAAGAACATGATAGGACGGCATGACACAGGTCATTCACAAGCCTTTAGCGTTCCCTTTGTGGACTATGCCCTGGGGGATGGGGTGTGCATTGGGCCTGGGTGCGAGGATGTCTGGGCTGAACCGGTCCTGATTGATCCTATGCCCGCCTGGGTGGCTAATTACCGCGGTTTGTGGGGTTATTTTGCCCAGGACCCCTTTTCAGGGGAAGACGCCCCAGCTGGCCCGCGCTACAACCGTGATGGGACGATTCGGCAGGCCTGGTTCGACCCGTTGGGTTGGGCGGGGATGGAAAATGTTATGCCCCCAACGCAGCAGCTTTCCATGCTGCGGGGGCGACAAACTGAGATTCGGGATGACATTCAGACACTTGAGGAAGAAATTTTGCGGGATCAGGACCTGATATACCGAAAAAGCCTGGACCTGGCAGCAGTGGAAGGAGCAAAACACCTCAGAGACGAATCGCAGAACATCCAAAGTGATCTGGAAGAACAGCTGAAAAAACTGAGGGAAAAACGGCGGAAGCTGACCGTTCTGCAGTCCAAGCTGAACCGTTTCGATAACCTGGAAGCTGAACTGGCTGAAGGGATAAGGCCTTCTCTACGGTCGCACATTCAACACGCCCACCACCCCCAAAGCAAAAAGACCCTGCGTCTGAGTTGGTTGGCAGAAATCTGGGCGGCGGTCAGCATTGGCATCATGATGATTACCGTGGTTCTGTTGATTCTATTCGCCAAACAATTCTTATTGGTCGGCTTAGGAGGTTTGCTGTTGGTGATGGTTGCGATTGAGGCAGCCTTTAAGCGGCGTTTGTCCAGCCTGGTTCGCTGGATTGCCATCCTGCTGGCACTGGGCGCTTTTGTCATTTTACTGTATGAATTTTTCTGGTATTTCGTCCTGACTGTGGTGATGGTCACGGGATTCTATATGATCATCGAAAACTTGCGGGAGTTATCCGCCCGACGAAAATAAAAACCTCACAGCCTAGTAGGGGGATCTAGAGGATATAGCGATCAGCCGCTAAGACCTTTAGGACCTCGCCATAATAGATACGGTGGAAATCGCGATTTGGATATTTCTCGTAGATGGCCTCATCCAGAAAGTGGACAGGGTTCAAATCGTTCCAATACATCTTGCGACATTCGATGACCAGCTCCGCTTCCTGAAAGCAAGGCGCAGCGACGATGTTTGAGGCTTGCGGCGTCAGGCCGGAAACGCTGATCTTGTCGCCATCGCGACCGGTGCGGCTGCCCAGCAAGCTGAGGGCTTCCTTGTGTTCCGGTGGAAAAGCGCTGAGGGTGAAGGAGTCAAATTTCTCCATGAATTCAAAGGTGAATCGGGAATGCCGGACGGCGACATAGGCAAAAGGCCGGCTCCACATGGTGCCCAGCGCGCCCCAGCCGATGGTCATGGTGTTGAATTCTTTTTTCGCATAGTCTCCCGATGTCAACAGCATCCATTGGTTGTGGAACAGGTTGTGGGGTTGTATTTTTAAGTCGGTGATTTCTATTGGTTTTCTCTGCATTTATTTCTCCTTTTGTCTGGTGTGATGATACCATATCCAACCAAATCTAATAGGGTAATCCCTGAGCGCCATAGGCCTGATAAATTGAGATGTTCAGGTATAATCGATGCTATGATGGCAGAACCAACGGACCGCATTCTTGATGGCGACGAACAGCCCGATGATCGCTTTGATCGGGCATTGAGGCCTTCTTATCTTTCAGAGATGATTGGGCAGGACCAGATCAAAGAAAACTTGCAGATTCTGATTGAAGCTGCACAGTTGCGCTCTGAAGCGCTGGATCACGTCTTGTTTTACGGGCCGCCGGGCTTGGGGAAAACCACTTTCGCTCATATTTTAGCTAATGAGATGGATGTAAGTATCAAGGTCACCTCCGGACCAGCCATTGAACGGGCTGGCGACCTGGCTGCGATCCTGACCAACCTCCATGCTGGCGACATTTTATTTATTGATGAAATTCACCGCCTGGGACGAGTAGTGGAAGAGGTGCTCTATCCCGCGATGGAAGATTATTCCCTGGATATCGTCATCGGCAAGGGGCCAGCCGCTCGTTCCATCCGCTTGAAACTGCCGCATTTTTCAGTGGTGGGCGCGACGACACGCCTGGCGCTGGTCACGTCACCCTTGCGCGCTCGTTTTGGCGCCACTTATCGCCTGGATTATTATGAGATTGAGGCCTTGATTGACATTGTGCAGCGGGGAGCGGGCCTGCTCAAGGTGGATTACAACGAACAGGGGGTTCTAGAGATTGCCAAGCGCGCCCGCGGCACACCCCGTGTGGCGCTGCGCATGCTGCGCCGTGTGCGGGATTATGCTCAGGTGAGAGCGGAAGGGGAAATTACTGGCTCTGTGGCTAAGGCTGCCCTGGATTTGCTGAACATCGACGGCCAGGGTCTGGATGACCTGGACAGGCGAGTTCTGCTGTGCGTCATTGAGAAATATAACGGCGGTCCGGTGGGCCTGAACACCATTGCCGCGTCCGTCAGCGAGGAACCGGATACGATCATGGATGTGGTTGAGCCCTATCTCTTGCAGCTCGGTTTCCTGGAACGAACATCGCAGGGGCGGCAGGCGACCCGCAATGCCTATGACCACTTTGGATTTGAATTCAACCAGGACAATGACACACAACAAAAACTGTTCTGAGGACGGTGTCCCCTACAATGCGAACTGCTGATTTTAATTATGATCTGCCCGAAGAGCAGATCGCCCAGGAACCGGTCACACCGAGGCACGATTCCCGCTTATTGGTCTTAAACCGCTCTAACCAGAGACGCACACATACCCAATTCTGGCAGATTGATGAATACCTCCATCCCAATGATCTATTGGTGATTAATGAGACCCGAGTCATTCCCGCACGGATTTATGCGAAAAAGCAGCCAGGGGGTGGAAAAGCGGAATTGTTATTGTTAAAGAAACACGATGCTCACACCTGGGAAGCCCTGGGCGGCGGAAAGGGACTCAAGGTCGGGCGAAAATTGAGTATTGAAGGCGGGCCTGAGGCTAAAATCATCCGTGTTTTGGAAGGGCCGAAACGCCTCGTTCGCTTTGAGGAGCCGATTGAAGGTTATCTGGATCGGGTCGGTCACGTTCCCTTGCCGCCGTACATCCACAGACATCTCGATGACCCTGAGCGCTATCAAACCGTCTATGCCCGGGAACCGGGTTCGGCCGCGGCGCCCACCGCCGGCCTGCACTTCACGCCGGCTTTGATGGACAAGCTGGAAGGGCAGGGTATTCAATTCGCAAGGTTGACGCTACACGTTGGGCTGGATACCTTCGCTCCCGTGCGGGAGCAGAATCCCGAGAAGCACAAGATTCACACAGAGTGGTGTGAGCTGGACGAAACAGCAGAGGCTAAAATCAATGCGGTTAAAGCAGCGGGTGGACGAATCATTGCAGTGGGGACGACCAGCGTCCGCACCCTGGAAACAGCAGCCTCAAAAGCGGCGGGGGAAAAAGTTGTTGCGACATATTCTGGACCCACTGACTTGTTTATCCTGCCCGGGTATGAATTTCAAGCGGTGGATGCCCTGATCACGAATTTCCATTTGCCAAAATCAACCCTGTTGATGCTGGTGAGTGCCTTTGCAGGCCGGGAACTGATCCTGGAAACCTATCAGGAAGCCATCCGGGCGGGGTACCGATTCTTCTCATTTGGTGATGCGATGTTGATTTTATAGCACAAAATTGGTTTAAACCTTGCATCTTTCTCTATAACAACCTTAATTTATAATATATTTCTTATAAAAAATAGTTTATATCTAACCCTTAAAATGTTATAATTCTAATGTTCTGATAAGGAAGCACGAAATCCGACATTTGTTAAGGAAAAATAAAAACCATGATGCGATTTGATCGTTTTACAGAGCGTGCCCAGGAAGCAGCGCAGCGCGCGGCTGAAATTATTCAGCGTTATGGGCACAATCAAATAGACACTGAACACATCCTGCTGGCATTGATTGAACAGCCGCAGGGTGTGATATCCCAATTATTGGAAATTCTCAAAATTGATCCTGAAAATTTCAAAGAGCGTTTGGACTACATCCTGCGCACCAGCTCGAAAGCCAATATCTTTGGCGGCGGAGCAGGGCAGGTGTTTATCACGCCCCGAGTGAAACGGATCATTGACCTGGCAAACCAGGAAGCCAACCGCTTGAAAGACGAATACATATCTACGGAGCATATCTTCCTAGCTATCCTCAGCGAAAAGAATACGCCGGCTGCCCGGCTGTTGGATGATCTTGGCATCACGCGTCAGCGTGTACAAGATGCCATTGATGAACTGCGCGGTGGACAAAAGGTGACGGATCCCAAAGCAGAATCCCGTTACCGCACCCTTGAGAAATATTCCCGTGATCTGACCAAGATGGCCCATGAAGGCAAGCTGGACCCCGTGATTGGCCGGGATGTTGAAATTTTGCGGCTGATCCAAATCCTCTGCCGGCGGACCAAGAACAACCCCGTGTTGATCGGCGAAGCTGGTGTGGGAAAGACGGCCATTGTGGAAGGCCTGAGCCAACAAATTGCCACGAACGACGTCCCTGAAATCCTGATGGGCAAAAAGGTTGTCTCCCTCGATCTTGGGTCAATGATCGCTGGTTCTCGATTCCGAGGTGAGTTTGAAGAACGGTTGAAGGCTGCCATTGAGGAGATACAACGCTCCGAAGGCGAAATCATCTTGTTCATTGATGAGCTTCATACGGTTGTCGGTGCAGGTGCGGCACAGGGCGCGATGGATGCCTCCAACATGCTCAAGCCCGCACTGGCCAGGGGCGACCTGCAGTGCATCGGTGCGACAACCCTGGATGAATATCATAAACACATTGAAAAAGACGCGGCCCTTGAGCGACGCTTTGCACCTGTTTACGTTGAAGAACCCTCCGTGGAAGACACCATTGACATGCTGCGTGGCTTGCGGGATCGTTACGAAGCCCACCACAAGGTGACCTTCTCCGATGAGGCGCTCAAGCAGGCAGCCAAGCTCTCCGCACGGTATGTGACGGAACGCCGACTGCCGGATAAGGCCATTGACCTGATTGATGAGGCCGCCGCCAAATTACGGGTGGCGTTGTATTCCCTCCCCGATGAATTAAAAGAAATGAAATCCGAAATTGATCGCTTGCTGAAAGAAGAAGAGCAAGCAGGTGTAGAACGCGATTATGAACGCGCTGCTCGTATGAAATCAGAGCGGATACGGGTTGAAGAGGAATTCAACGTCGAACGCGATAAATGGGAGCAGGAACATAAACTTGATGAAGTGGTTGATGTCGATGACATCGCTGAAGTGATCAACCAGTGGACGGGAATCCCCGTCTCCCAGATGATGGAAGACGAAAAAGACAAACTACTCAAGATGGAAGACCGCATACACGAGCGTCTGGTTAACCAATCCAAGGCTGTTGAGGCTGTGGCGGATGCGATCCGCCGGGCAAGAAGTGGGTTGAAAGACCCCCGCCGGCCAATCGGCTCCTTTATTTTCATTGGGCCTTCGGGCGTTGGCAAGACGGAGCTCGCCAAAGCATTGGCGGAGTTCATGTTCGACGATGAAGAAGCCCTGGTACGGATTGATATGAGCGAGTACCGCGAACAACATACGGTCTCACGTTTGTTTGGTGCCCCTCCCGGCTATGTCGGTTATGAAGAGGGCGGTCAGCTCACTGAAGCTGTCCGGCGCCGCCCCTATCGGGTGATCCTGTTTGACGAGATTGAGAAGGCCCACCCGGAAGTGTGGAATGCCCTATTGCAGATCCTGGATGACGGACGTCTGACGGACGGTCAGGGCCGTGTGGTTGATTTTAGAAACACCGTACTAATTATGACCAGCAACCTAGGGACGGAGTATGTCACCAAGGGCGGTACCTTAGGCTTCCTGGGCTCCTCAGGTGAGGGGGATCAGGCCAATCAGGAGAAAATTGAGAAAGCCTTGAAAAACGCCTTCCGCCCCGAGTTCCTCAACCGGATTGACGAGATCATCTTGTTCTCATCGCTTTCCAAGGAGGATATGAAGAAAATCGTGTCATTGCAGATGGAAGATATCCGCTCCCGGCTCGGTGAACACGACTTAAAGGTCGAGTTGACGGAGGCTGCCATGGAATGGCTGGCGAGTGAGGGTTATGATCCTGCCTTTGGCGCTCGCCCCTTGAAGCGTGCCTTGCAGAAACATGTGGAAAGCCCGCTGTCCATTAGCCTGCTCTCCGGCGAATTCACGGCTGGCGATACAGTTGTGGTGGATATTGACGATAACGAGGTTGTCTTTCATAAAAAGGAAGCGGTGGAAATCTCAAAAACCGATAATGCTGTTGTGAATGGTTGAAAATGTGGTTTATTGTTAAAATATGTACCGAGTGCTAGCATTGAATTCATAACTCTCAAATGCAGGTAAATAGCCCATCCTGGCAAATTACGCTCCCTGTTACTTTTTCAATGTCTCATCAAGACTTTCCAGTGATTAATATCAAATCCCATTTCTCTGCGATTATTGAAAAATCTATGATATGATAACATTATCCATTTAGGAAAAAATTATCTCAACCTTTTCATCAAATATATTTGGCGATAACACATTAGAGAAGGTGCGAGGCACAAATAAGTTGATTAAAGATAAAAAAACACAATCGTGTTTTCTCATGGTCGCTTTTAATTCTCTAGAAAAAAGGAAATGCAGGGACCTAATGAAAATTAAAAGAATATCAGTATTAATTCTAACCCTCACCATTGTGTTATCATTGTTTGGATGCGCCAATCCACAACAAGAAGAGATTAAGGATGCTCCAAGTGATTCTGTTACAGAAAGTTACGAAGTGACAGAAGAAGAAACAAGCTCTACAGAAGAAGAGGTAATATCAGAGGAAGATCCTGAAAGTGGGAATTTATTCGAAGAATATTTTGATGGCTATCCCGCTGCTGTATCCGTTCTTCCTGAACCTTGGATGGCATATCCCGATTCAATTGTCGAAATTGATTGGGTGGAACGTGGATTAAGTGAACTTCCAGCTTGGAATCTCGTCGCGCCTGACGGAACCACACGGGAAGATGTTGTCAATTATTACATTTCAGTAGCAGAACAACGGGACGAATTTGAAACAGTTGAAACATACCATGGCGTTACAGGTGTATGGATGTGGAATGGCATTGAAATTGTCATTGAACCAGACATCCACTACGATTATTCTGAATTGACTCAAATTCAAATTTGGTTTGAGGAAGATTATGAATAATCTTTGATCTTTAGCCTATAAGTCGGCCTCCAATCCATTAATAAAGTAGATGTGTTGTACTAAATAAGAAAGTGAAAAAACGAGATGGAAGTTTTCTCACTTTCTTTAATGCTGTGCGATTCACGTTTCTGTTATCCGACTCATGTGTTTTGTGTGGTTTGCGATTTGTTATCCTTTCCAAAATTAACTTGAGTTAAAATTACTCTAAATCTTCCATTTCCCAATTAAATTGAAATCATATCCAAGCATAAAAGACACTCTGCTCATCTCAATAGGAATTGTATTGAGAGGTTTATTAATCCTCCGTCATGTTTTATACTTGGGATATGCGAATTGACCATCGAGAAGTACTTGAGCTGCTTGAAGGATCGCCGTTGTTCATCGAATGCAATGAGGCGGCCATCAACCGATTAGCGGGTTTCTTTCAATCCGTTGTTTTTCAAAACGGTGAGGCTGTCTTCAAACCCGGCGACACCTCAGAAGAGCTGTATATTGTCTTAGAGGGGCAGATCCGCTTGGAGACCGGGAAAAATGGGAAAGCCAAGGGCTTTGCCTTGTTAAACCGCGGGGATTTCTTTGGTGAGGAAGCCTTGCTGTATGATGACCCGCGTTATTATCGTGCAATAGCGACGCAGGACACCATACTGATCCGCCTGGACGTGGAACATTATCTCTCAATCTATGAGGAATTGGATCACTTTGAAGAGTTGTTGGAAGTCCTGGTGCACAGCCGAAAACTGGCTGCGCAAGCTGACCTTCCCTGGCTGGGCGACGATGAGTTCGTGTATGTGATGACCCGTCGGCACCCCGCATTGCTGTGGGGGAAGCTCATCCAACCCGCCGCGGCCAGCCTGGTCATTGCCCTGTTCGCAATCTTGATGCAGTGGCGATGGTTGCCGGAAAGGTTCTATGGATGGTTGTTGTTGGGGATTGGGCTGCCCTTGATGATCCTATGGGCGGTGTGGCAGTATTTTGACTGGCGCAATGATTATTTTATTGTGACGAACAAACGAGTGGTGTGGATTGAGAAGGTGGCGCTGATTTATGAAAGCCGGCAGGAAGCGCCGCTGCGTACAGTGATGTCGGTGGGTATGCGCCGCTCACGGATGGGGAGCTTGCTGGGGTTTGCGGATGTGGTCGTGCTGACCTATGTGGGCACGATCCGACTGCGGGACCTGGGCTATGCTGACCGCATCGCTAATTTGATTGAATCCTACTGGCGGAGTTCGGCAAAAGATAATCGGCGGGAAGAAGCCGGTTTGATGGCGCGAAAATTGGGAGAGAAATTGGATTTGGCTCAAGATGCCCAGGGGATGAATCAATCCAGTTCACTACAGCGTGAACCACAACTGAGAGAAAACGAATTGAAGGAACCTGGATTCCTGGCATGGCTGTTTTCTGATTTTATTCGCTTGCGGTATGAGGGGGATGGTGCGATTACTTATCGCAAACACTGGTTTGTGTTGATCAAGAAGGTTGCCCTTCCCATATTTCTTATGCTTTTTGGGTTGGTGGGGATGACGGGTTTCCTGGCTGGTTTTTTGACCTTCGCACCGACCACTTCTGGCATTATAGGCGCATTGGGCTTGGTCATGATTGCTTTTTTGTGGATGGTCTATCAATATGCCGATTGGCGGGATGACATCTATCAGGTGACCTTCGACCAAATCATTGATATTGATCGTAAACCCCTGGGCAAGATTCGCAGGCGATCTGCACCTCTTGAAAATGTTCTTAGTATTGAGTATGAACGTCTGGGTTTTTGGGGATTTCTATTCAATTTTGGCACGGTGTATATCTCGGTGGGTGGGACGAAACTCAGTTTTGATTACGTCTATAACCCTTCCGAAGTCCAGCAGGACATTTTCTACCGGATGGGCGAACGTCTGGAACAGCTCCACCAGTTTGAGATCAACAGCGAGCGGGAGCGGGTTTCTGAATGGATTGCAAGTTATCACCGCAGGATTGCTGAATCGCAAAGAGGTCGCCATGATCGCTTTAGCGAGAGAGGCTCTGATTCGGAAAAAGACGGGATTTAACATTATGCCTGACTTGCTGGTAAAATCTTCTACGGAGTGTGACTTATGAGTATCAAAGAAATAACAACTTTTCCAGCCAAGGTCTTGCATCGAAAAGCTGAAGCTGTTGAGACATTTGATGAGGACTTGCAAGCTTTGGTCGAAGATATGATTGAAACCATGCGCAAAGCCCCAGGTGTGGGGCTGGCAGCACCGCAGATTGGTCTTTCCAAGCGTTTATTGGTCGTTGAATTTGGAGATGAACAGGATGATGATATCCCCAAACAACTATATGTCCTGGCAAATCCGGAAATCATAGCACAATCCGGGGAGCAGGTGGCTGGAATTGAGGGCTGCCTGTCTGTGCCGGGTTTGGTCGGCGAGGTGGAACGGGCTAAAGTTGTCACCGTGCAGGGCCAGGATCAACACGGTAAGAAGGTCAAAATTAGGGCTCAGGGGTGGCTGGCGCGCATTTTCCAGCATGAGATTGACCATGTCAACGGCATTCTGTATACAGATCGCACGGAAAAAATCTGGCAGATTGACGAAGAAGAGACAGACTCGATGTAGACCCTCCATGTATTTGAACCGATTAAGCCTGACGAATTTTAGAAGTTTTTCCCGGCTGGATTTGGATATCCCCCGGGAAATCTTTCTATTGGTGGGGGACAACGCCCAGGGGAAAACCACGCTTTTGGAAGCGATTTATTTTTTGTCTACTTTTTCATCTTTTCACGCCAGCTCTGACCGGCAGTTGATCAATTTCACCGCACCTAAGGAAGGGGTCACGGTGGGCAGGATCGTCGGTGAGTTCACACGGCGGGACGGCGCTCACCGCATTGAGGTACGCTTGATTCGGGAATCTAATGATTTTAACAACCATGCCCGTTTTCGCAAAGAAGTGCTGTTGGATGGTGTCAAACGGAAAATAAACGAAGTTGTGGGCTGGTTCAATGCCGTGATCTTCCTGCCTCAAATGGCGCGCATTATTGAAGAGGGGCCTTCGGAGCGCCGTGGGTACCTGGATACATTGATCTCCCAGGTTTCCCCGCGCTATGCACAACATCTCAGTGATTATGACAAGACCCTTTCACAGCGCAATGCCCTGCTCAAGCAGCTTGGCGAACAGGGGGGTGACCCTGGGCAGTTGGCAATCTGGGACGGTATGCTGGCTCGCCACGGGGCATTCATCATGGCCGAACGCATCCAGACCATCCGTGAGCTGGAAGAGGAAGCCAAACGAATCCATTATGACCTGGCTCATGGCCGAGAGGTGCTGCGGTTGGATTATCAACCGGCTTTTGAACCCCTCTCCACACCAGAGGGCCAGATGGCACTGCCAGTGGATACTGTCCCGGACCGTTCGGGATTAAGCCTGGAAGAGATTGAGGAGGGGTTGATGGCAGCCTTGAAGGAGTTGCAGCGGGAAGAAATTGCCCGGGGCGTGACCACCATTGGCCCCCATCGGGACGAGCTGCGTTTCCTGAGCAACCAGATTGACCTGGGGGAGTATGGCTCCCGCGGGCAGGGGCGCACGGCATTGCTGGCGATGAAGCTGGGGGAGGTGAACTGGCTGCATCAGAAAACAGGGGATTGGCCGGTGCTGCTTTTGGATGAGATCATGTCCGAGATGGACACGCAGCGGCGCGCAGATCTGCTGGATACGCTGGCGGAGTGTGACCAGGCCATTCTGACATCAACGGATCTGGCCATGTTTGAGCAGGATTTTGTGGAAACCCACCCCGTATGGCGGGTTAGCAATGGGATGGTTCAGAAGAAAAACCTAAATCAAGAATCAAAGAATTAAAAAAGGACACTAAATTTTAGTGTCCTTTTTATCTCGAACTAAATTTCCATTAATAAACAACCTGGTATCCGAATTCTATATACTGTGTGCCGCCCGCTGGGAGATCAAAACTATAAGCACTATCCGTGGTCATCCCTCCAGTTGGTGTGATTTTAACACAATAGGTGCCTGGGGCAAGTCCGGTGAAGCTGAACGACTTGGCAGTTGTGGTGCTGATGGCTGCTGAAGAACATGCGCCGCTGTGTAAGGTAATGGTGACGTCATAGACGGTCAGTGGCTCACCGTCTTCTCGAACGCCGTTATTACCTGTATCAGGATCACCTGCGGGGACTCCTGTGTCGTCAAAGGCGACGCCCGTGATAGTGGCTGGTTCTGGTTCCGATGTGGTGGTGGGTGTTGGCTCAGGGGTGGCAGTGGGTTCCTCTGGGACGTAGCACAAGCCAGCGATAGGATCCTCTGCTTCAAAGCCAAAAGTCTCGCGGCATGTGTTATCTACCAGGTTAATGGCTGCCAGGGGGTAATTGGATTGAGATTGATAAGGGGAGCCTGCTTGAGTTTGTGTGAAGTTATCATGCAGGTCAATCAATGCTGGGTCAAGCATACTGTCTGCTGCCCATACGCCCCAGACAAAGGTCCCTCGATCCACAAGGGATTTTTTAAAGGCGAGAGTCACACTGGGGGGATCGCCTGTGGTCACTCTAGCCCAGGCAACATCCGGATCATCAAGAACCTGATTGGAGAAGACCACCTGTTCATAGCCGTCGCCGCCATAACTCGCATCGGGCCGCATAATGGAAGCACCGCCTACATCGCCATTGGGGTCTTTATGCACGCTGACGCCCATGATGTCCCAGGTGGTTGAGGTGGGATGATCAGCAATGACCAGGAGATCCCCGCGTCCATCTCTATCGGAGTCGATTTCGACGGCGTACATGCCCTGCAAGCCGCCGTCTGGATGGGTGTCATTCAGGTATAGGGTGACGTAGAAAAAATTGCTGTCCGATGATATCTCAGTTTTGTTGATATCAATGTCGGGCCGGTAGACCATTTCCGATTCTGTGAAGGGGCGCTCGAACAGGTTGGCGACGAAATCGTCCCCCTGGGTGACGTAGCCAGCCCCGGCATTTTTGCTGGCATCGGTATCGAAGAAGTATTTGCTTACCCAACCCGGCTCACCAGGCGTGATATTATGGGTAACCTCTGTAGGTTCTTCGGTGGCGGTTTCCTCTTCCGTTTCCTCGACAACCGGCTCTTCTGTAGCCTCCTCAACTTCTGTTTCCTCTTCGGCTTCTATTGTGATTGTTTCAGCGGTCTCTTCTTCTTCGCTCTCAATGGAAGTTGGAAGATTGCAACTGGTCAGAATTAACGACAGGGCGATCAATAAACTAAGGCAAATCGCATTGGTCTTCTTCATGGATTCCTCCTAAGTAACTAATGAAACTTCTATTTTATAAAAGGAACTGTTTTTCTAAAAATATCCGGGTTTTTGTGTCACAATGTGGCTGTTATTATTCAATATTGGGATATTATCGGTGAAAATATTAATAATTTTTGATAATATCATTTTATATTAAATGATATTCGTTTTGCAAGATAATTTACCAATATTTCATTTTCATCAATAAAATTTCGAAACTTAAATATAAACAGCCCAGAGTTCGCTCTGGGCTGTCTGGTTATTTCGTTGCTTACGGAAGGAGATCCAAGCCGGAATCCTCATCGGTTGATGTTTCGTCCAGGTCAAGCTCGATGTCGGGATCGGTATCCTCGTCTGGATCGGGGTCTAGATTGGGATTTTCTTCACCAAGAAGGTCCAATCCCAAATCTACGATGGCAGTACCGTTTTCGGGCACTTCGATAATTTGTTGGCTTGGAGCAACAAGGTCAAGGCCGGTATCAACGCCAACACAATAATCACCCGGTTCAAGGCCGGCAAGGTTGATCTCTGCAAGAGCAGATTCGCTGATTAATGGCCCGTCGCATGTGTTGGCTCGGACGGAGACGTTAAAATCATCATTCAATGCTAACGGTTCATCAGGGTCTTGGGTTCCGTCGCCGTTCAGATCCTCATAGGTGACCACGAGGAGATTGCCTGTGCCGTCACCATTCTCACCATCACCGTTGTCTCCATTGCCACCATCACCGCCATTCCCACCATTGTCACCTGTACCGCCGTCATCACCGCCGATCAATCCACCCGTGTAGAATCCATCACTTTGGGCAATTGTGGTTTCGGAGTCATAGGCATCTTCACATACACCCGTAATTGAATTCTGCGGTGAAAAACCTGAAGTGTTTCGGCAGGTGTTATCGATTAACTCAAGTGCCGATAATGGATAGTATTCGGAATCGGGATCGGGCGAACCAGCGTCTGCCATCGCAAAGGTGTCATTGAGGTCAAAATTTTCGGGCTGTAAGCTGTCTGACCCAGCCCAAACACCCCAGGAAAATTCCTCGGATTCGACCAGCGCTTTGCTGAATCCAATGCTGACGATAGGCTGGTCATCCTGCGTCCAGCCGGCTGCAGCGATCTCTGAGTCGATATCAATGCTGGAGGAGAAAATCGTTTTTTCGTAGCCATCCCCAGTATAATTTTCATCGGGCTGTAACGGGGTAGAACCACCAACGTCGCCATTATTGTCTCTGTATACCTGAACACCGTTTGACGACCAGTCATCTTGTGTGGGGGATTGAGCTAAAACCAGCAATTCCCCGCGTCCATCCAGGTCTGTATCAATTTCCACACCGTAGATGCCCGGCAATCCACCGTCAGGGTGCTCACCATTCAGTTGTATGTTTACAAAATAGTGGACTTCATTGCTTGCGATTACAGCTTCGAGAATGTCAATATCGGGACGATAAACCATATCAGAGGCGGTAAATGGGCGTTCAAAGCGATTTTCTTCATAAACATCGCCCATCTCAATACCATTTTCGCTCTCCGATGTGCCTGTATTGATGTCGGAGATCATTCTGATGGCCGAAGCTGACGTGCCGGAGACAAAAGTCGTTGAGCCATCAGCATTCATGCCAGAACTTTCATTGGCAGTATCCATACCGTTTGTGCATGCTGTCAGAGCCAAGACAATCGTAATAAATACCGATCCGATTGTTAATATTTTTTTATTCATATTATCCAACTCCTTAATAAATTTTTAGTATATTGGCAGAAATTTTTTCTTGTGAACAATCTATTATGCTTTGAGATATTTGAGGATTGGACTTATCATGCATGTTTATTGGTAAAGTCCCCGCTTTGGAAAGTTGTTGGATCCCCATAGATGAAAAATGTCAGGGTGTTGATGATTGTTTTGGCAGACATTGATTAGAGATTCTTCAAATTTCACCCAAAGCCTTCTGCCTTTGTATTTGCTTTAATTCTGACAAAAATTGTCTAAAAACACAATGGTGAAAAGGGTTGGTTATTTCTGGCTTTGGTTAGGTTAAATTCGGTTTTAAGTTTCTTTTTATCTTGGATGTTTTATATTGAATTATTTTTAGGCTTTGATGGGAGACGATAGCCATGGGGGCCCCAAAATATTTTCAATCGGTCATCGATCATAAATGATGATTTAGACAGCAGACTTGAGTCTTGTTAAGAAATAAGTGAGAATTATTATGACTTGTAAGTAACAGGTTGAGCTCAAACAGCTTAGACAAATTATTGGAGTGGGTTGGTATTTGACCTTTAAATCTGTTACTGACAGGAGATAAATCCAATGATCGTGCAAAGTTAAGGAGGAATAAATTGATGATGACAATAATTAAGGTTGAAGAACTATTGGGATCAGAAGCTGAAGATTTGTTGACTCATGAGTCGAAAACAGTGTCAAAAGAGCAGTTGATCCTTCCGGGTCCGGATTTTGTAGATCGTGTGTTTCTTCAAAGCGATCGTCCGACCCCAGTTTTGCGTCATTTACAGGCGCTTTTCGATCATGGGCGGTTGGGCGGTTCGGGTTACCTTTCCATCCTTCCTGTTGATCAGGGCATTGAACATACCGGCGGATCCGCATTTTCTCCAAACCCGATTTACTTCGACCCTGAAAATATTGTCAAGCTGGCGATTGAAGGCGGATGTAATGGCGTGGCGTCCACCTTGGGTGTGTTGGGCGCGGTGGCAAGGAAATATGCCCATAAGATCCCTTTCATTTTGAAATTCAATCACAATGAGCTATTGACCTATCCCAACACCTATGATCAGGTGTTCTTTGCCTCCGTAGAACAAGCCTTTGATATGGGCGCGGTGGCTGTTGGGGCGACGATTTATTTCGGCTCGCCAGAGTCCAGGCGCCAGATTGTGAACGTGAGCCATGCCTTCAAACGCGCCCACGAGTTGGGAATGGCCACCATTCTTTGGTGTTATTTGCGTAATGAAGCCTTCACGGTGGATGGCGTGAATTATCAGGCCTCAGCGGATATGACCGGCCAGGGCAACCATCTCGGTGCGACGATTGAAGCTGATATCATCAAGCAGAAGCAGCCGACGAACAACGGCGGCTTCAAGGCAATTCGCGAGCAGTTAAGCGCGGGCTATGGCTACATCCACGAAAAAATGTATTCTGAGCTGACGACGGATCACCCCATTGACCTGACTCGCTATCAGGTGGTCAATAATTACATGGGCCGAATTGGGTTAATCAATTCCGGTGGGGCTTCTGGAGAGAATGACATGGCACAGGCTGTGCGAACGGCAGTGATTAATAAGCGTGCCGGCGGTATGGGCTTGATCAGCGGACGCAAAGCCTTTCAAAAGCCGATGAAAGATGGTATTGAAATTCTGAATGCCATCCAGGATGTTTATTTGAACAAAGACATTACCATAGCCTGAGGAAAATATAATGAACATGAAAGACTTGGTTCGAAAGAGCCGCAGCTACCGACGATTCAACCAATCCTATGATATTAATGGCGAAGCCTTACGAGACTTAATCCGATTGGCGCAGTATTCGCCTACGGGCAATAATCGCCAGCCGTTGAAATTCTGGTTGAGCAATACACCGGAAATGAATGCTATGATTTTTCCCCACCTGGGATGGGCAGGTGCGTTGAAAGATTGGAATGGGCCAGAGGAGGGTGAGCGTCCATCGGCCTATATCATTATTCTGGGTGATACTTCCATCAAGAAGAATTTTGGCGTAGACCCTGGTATCTCCGCCCAAAGCATCATGCTGGGTGCAGCGGAGTTAGGTTTGGGTGGCTGTATGATCGGTTCCGCCCGCAAGGACCGATTGCGGCAGGTATTGGATATCCCAAAGCAATACGATATTCTCCTTGTCCTTGCCCTGGGGAAACCTGCCGAGAAAGTCGTCACCGAAACTGTTGGGGAGGATGGGGATATACGGTACTATCGGGATGAGGAGGATGTTCACCACGTGCCCAAACGTCCCTTATCTGAATTAGTGGTTCACGATGTTTGAGGTTTAATGAGTAAAACCCACTGATTTTTCAGTGGGTTTTTTCTTTTTATGTATTGCGTTCTTTTCTTACCAGGTCTCAGTGACCTTGTTTAAGCCGCGAGGATTGTCAATATCAATACCGCGGGTTTGGGCAAGATACATTGCGAACATCTGAGCGGGGAGAATGGCGGATATGGGGGATAGCCACTCCGGCACGCCCATCGGCAGCGCAATTTTGTGGTCAGCAAGGTTAAGCAGGTCTGGATGGTCGCTGAACATGACCACTTCGGCCTGGCGTTGTTGAACCTTCTCAGCCAGCGATTGCATTTCATTTTCCATTTTTCCGGATGGCGCGATAATGAAGACCGGGAAACCCCGATCAACCAGGGCAACGGGTCCATGCAGGAAATCGGCGCTGGAGTAAGGTTCGGCAATGGTATAGGTGAGTTCCTTCATCTTCAACGAAAATTCAAAAGCACTTGCGTAGTTGAACCCCCGACCGATGACCACACAATGGGTCATATAGCGGTAACGTTCCGCAAGGTTATCAATATATGTCTCGTTCTCAAAGCCATTTGCAAACAAATCCGGCAGATTGTGCAAGTCTTGTTGATATTGTTGGGAGTCACTTAATGCTGTGGAGAGGAGGGCCAGACTAATTAATTGAGCAACGTAAGTCTTTGTCGCTGCCAGGGACCGTTCTTCTCCCGCCTGCAGGTCAAGGACAATATCCGATGCTTGACCGAGGTCTGACTCGGGGTAATTGGTGAGCGCGGCGGTCAAGGCACCCTGCTTCTTTCCGGTGGCGAGAACGGAGACAATATCCGGGCTTTTTCCACTCTGGCTGATTCCCAAGACTAAGCAGTCCGACAAATCCGGCGTCTGCTCGTAAATTGTAAATAGGCTGGGAGTCGCCAGGCTGACGACCATTTGGTTGTGCGCACCCAGGAGGTATTTCGCATAGCGACCGGCGTTGTCGCTTGTGCCTCGTGCGGCAATAAAGACCTGTTTAATCTTTCGATTCATAATCTCTTTGGCTAAGGCCAGAATCGCATCCTGTGGTTTTTCTATCAAATTTCGGATAACGTCTGGTTCCTGGTGAATCTCCTTATAAAGGCGGGTATCTTCTATTGATTTCATTTTCTCCTCAATTGTAAAAATTTTTCGGTGCTGTTCTATTTATCGCTAAAATGTTCAAGTGCAAATTCAACCGCATCATCCGTGTTCAAATTTTCTGTTTCTGAGAACAAATCGCTTTCATTGACATTTGGGTTATCCAGGAGTGACAGCGCTTGGGCTTCATCCATGCCAGCCTCAATCAACCGTTTAATTGCCAGTGGGAGAGTCTTCTGTGGATCCAAATTTAGGAATTTTCCAAAGAAGTTGACCACTTCGAAAGCAGCTTCAAATGGGCCGGCAGACAGGTGCACGCCGTTGGTGTTGATGCTCACATCTTCCTGCCCATAACTTTCGGGGTTGGCGTAAAGCATGCCGCGGATGGAATCGGGTTTGGCCCTTTCGGGGAAGGTGTCGCCAACCAGGCCAAATTTCATCACTTCCCAGTCGGTGTTTGTGTGCAGGAGCATCAACACGATGCGGTGATCCTCTCGGGTGAAATGTAGTAATTGCGAGGGGTGGAATCCGTTAACCAGAATGATGGGCTGTCCCTGGAAGGCGTCCTCAATGAAGTAAAAACCGCTGCGCAGTTTATTTGCTTCCTGAGCGAACCAGATGTCTGAGAGGGTATTGACATCAGCGTCAAAGGCTTCAAGGAATTCATGCCCACCCAAGATCCGATGTTCTGATTTGTCTTCCTTATCAAGCATCGCAAACAAGCGTTTTCTGGTTTCCTTATCCACCATATCAGATGCTTTGCGCGAGAGTTGGTTGATGAAACCATAGTGCCTGTTCATGATCTCGTAATTTTCCAGTGTTTTTCCAGGCACAATGGCGACGCCGTTAATGTTGACATCAAATTCTTTAAACTTGTCTTGAATCAAATTCAGGCTGTTGAGGATTTTGTCATGGTCGCCGACATCCAGTAACTCGGGTTTAATAAAGAAAACCAACTCATTTTGTTTGTCCGTTTCTCCGACATGAACTGGTTGGATGATTTGTGCAGTTTCTGCTGCTTTAATTTTTGCAATGAATGTACTGTTGAATTTGTCTGCTGCTGTCATGAGCTCCTCTTCATCTTTTGATATCCAATTATACCCACAGGTACAGGTTAACAGGAAAAGGTGCAGCTCTGAAAAATTAGGCTGCACCTTAAAAACTGTTATCTAATCTTGAGTTCAGGGTGAATAACAGATAGCATAGCCGTACATCGTTCTTGATGAGCCGCCAGAATTTAAGGCATAAACAATCCAGCCGTTATCTAAGAGTGACCTGTCAGATGAGTTGTAAACATCTAAATCGTCCTGGCAGGCAAATCCGCCGCCGACGACATAGCTGCCGCTGGAGCACGTGGCGAGGGCATATCCTGTGTCACCCGATGAGATGGATACAGATTCCAGTACATCTTGCGTGGAGCCGGATACCCCTGAGAGACACAATGCATAGGCATTAACCAGATGGGAGTCCGTTCCGCTGTTCTTTACATAAATTTGCCAGCCATTGTTACTCTTTGAGGAGTTGTAGACCCAAATATCACCGCTTGTATTTGATGCCCAGCCACCGCCGGTAACGACCGATCCTGCCGGGCAAGCGACGACGAGATGGCTAATATCTCCTGCAGGCGCAGAAACCTGATCTCCTTGCTGGCTGATAGACCCGCCTGAGTTGACCAGGCAGGTAGCATAGACATTGAGCAGCTTTGTGGCAGAAGCATTATTATGCGCGTAAACTCTCCAACCATTACCGTTTTTCGATTGTGTGTAGATCAGCAGTTGGGGATCGGCTGCAAAGCCGCCGGAGACGACCACTGACCCAGAGGGACAGGTTGCTGTTGTATACCCAATTGACCCGGGGCTGATGGATACTTGTTCATATACCTGCTCCACTGAAATCTCGAGTTCGGTAGGCGTGAGGGTGGGTGTGAGCGTTGATGTCTTGGTTGGCGTTGGGGTTAATGTTAACGTGTTGGTGGGTGTGGGAGTTCTTGTGTCCGGCAGAGACACAATGATCGTTAGAGTCAATTCAGGCCCAAAAAGATTCCCTTCTGGGTCTCGGAGGCGCCAGACGGCTGAGTAGGTGCCAGGGCTGGTCGGCGCTGCCATCTCTACAGAAATATCCGCGGTATGACCAGCGTTGACCATGGATATTGCCTGAGGCGAGTTGGCATTTAACAGACTACCGCTGAGATTGACGAGTTCATAGCCAATCCAATCACAGGTGCCGTCATTGAGCAAGCGCCAGGTCTTTGTAAAATTTGCACCTGTTTTTAAAGTAGAATTTGGTGGGATGGTGACATGTTCCATGAAAGCGGCGCTGTTCGTGCAGCCCACCTGCGCGGTTAGTGTTTGAGGGAAATCTTCAGGTGTTAGTGTGATCGTGGGCGTGATTGTGGGGGTTGTATCCAATTCACTGATTGTTGAGACCACATTGAGAACGATGCTGAAAGGTTCTGATGTATTTCCCTTTACATCTTTTGCCAGAACGGAAATCACTACAGGCCCTTCCTGTTGCGGTGTCCAGGGCTGATCAGCCGTAAATTCCTCCGGTGAGTCGATGGGTGGGGAGGAGGTGGCAATCAACGCGTCATTGACGTAAAGCTCGATGGTAGAAATCCCTTTTGAGCCTATAGCATTGGATACAATATGGATTTCTTCGTTGAGCAACACTGCCTGACCATCTTCATGGCTTTCAATGGTGATATTCACTTTTGAGCGACCGGGGAAATTACAGCAGGTTAGAGTCAAAATCATCAATGCTGTAATAAGGAAATTATAAATACGTTTATTCTTTTGCATCATCGCCTCCAACGACTAAAAAGTCTCCATTAATTATAAAGGAGATTATCCAAGATTAAAAATCTCTCACAATATATTTAGAGTAATTTGGGTTGGTCGGTCTTTGGATCTTCTTTCCAAGCCTCTTTGAGGGAGCCATCTTTGAGAATATGGATCACCTTTGTTCCGGAATCGAGCAAGGTTTGGGCGACGATATGCTGGCGGTGGCAGTTGGCTGGATCGCCTTCTGAGCAAAGCAGTGTCAAGTTATCTCGGAGGGACAATTGGAGCAATACTTGTATGGCATCATCATAGATATCTTTGGGCGTCACTCCTTGCTGCCGGAGAATTTCGCTGATTGGTTTTTTCTTTCCACCCAACTTGTGACCAAGATAGGTGTAGCGAATGCCAAATGGCCGCAGCATTTCGGGGAGGCGCGATTTATTGCTCCAGGGCGCATGTCGGCTGTAAGGGATGCTGCGGATATCAATGATATGTGTGATGTCGTTCGCCTGGATGAGAGAAATGAAATTCATGAAGCTTAGGTTGCTATGCCCAACCGTGTAGATTGTTTGAGGCATACCTTATTATATAAAGAATGATGGGTGGAAATCAATGTTTCTTAAAATTTTGTACTAAAATTATATAAAATGGAACCTGAAGGCGGTATTTCAATCGTTACAATATAGTGAAACAAAAACATTTTCAATTTTGGAAATGATCCATCCCACGCACAAAGTTAGGAGATAATGCCTGATCGTGTCTGAAAACTTTAAGGAATCTAAAGATATAAAAGAAAGCCGATCAGTCCAGATGATCTCTATGACATTGGGTCGGATCATGTGCTATACTGGCGTACGTATTTTTACAATTCTCCTGACGATAGCCGTGGGTGTCTATCTTACTTTGATCATTATCAACCTTGGGGGATTTGTGGATGATATATTTCATGCCCAAATTATTGAACGCATCGGTGGCATGGCGATGGGTGGTTTTTTTGACGATGTTCCGCAAGAGGAATATGAAAAAACTGTAGAAGATCTACAATGGCGCATGGCAGAATCGATGGGGCTGCATGAGCCGCTGCCCATTCGGACTACCCGCTGGTGGTTGAACGGCGTCACTCTACAGTTGGGGGAAGCAGAGCGTTTATCAACCTTGGATGGCCAATCCAACCTTGTGACAGATATAATTTTCGATCGGCTGCCCTATACGTTATTACTGGTGGGCTTTGCAAATGTGATTTTATTCTTCACCAGCATTGGGGTTGCGATGATGCTCACCAATCGCCGCGGGAATTTCTGGGATCAATTACTAGCTCTGCTGACTCCCATTTCCTCCGCGCCAAGCTGGATTCATGGTGTGATCCTTCTGGCGATATTTGCGCTTGAGTTGCGGATATTGCCTTTTAAAGGGATTTTTGATGGTGCAACTCCTGAAGAACCCATACATTATATCGTCCAGTTAATTCGGCATATGGTTTTGCCAGTGAGCGCGATCATACTCAGCGCTTTTTTCCAGGGCGTATATACTTGGCGCACGTTTTTCATTGTGCACTCTGGTGAGGATTATGTGGATTTGGCGAAAGCCAAGGGGCTGCCGGATCGTGTGATCCGTAGACGCTATCTCTTACGGCCCACACTACCTTCTGTCATTACCAGTTTTGCGATGATGATCGTCGGTTTTTGGGAAGGGGCCATCGCCCTGGAAACCTTTTTTAATTGGCCCGGTCTGGGTGCGCTTTTCTTGTCGGCAATCCGAAGATTCGACAGACCCGTGGTGGTTGGTATTGTGGCAATTTTTGCTTATTTATTGGGCCTGTCCGTGATCCTTTTAGATATCTTCTATGCTATTGTTGACCCAAGGGTGCGTGTAGGCGGTAATGGCGGTTTGAAGAAAATAAGAATGGTTAAGAGGGGAAGAATCTGGTATTCGTTTAAGGCGCTTTTTGGCAGGGAGAATAAGCGTTCTGGTAGAGATGGCAATAACCCCTCACCATCAGGGAGAACAGAAAACAATCCGAGCATTGAAAAAGAGAAAACATTAAAGTCGAGTAGATTCTTACAGGATATTTTTCATCAAATACACTCGCAGATCTTTAAATATCCTATGGCCGCAGCGGGTTTGGTGATTATCATCTGCTTGATTATACTTTCCGCGTATACGATGATTGCGATTCCTTATGAGGAAGCTGTGACATATTGGAACAGCAGCGGTTGGCTTTTAGCTCCGAAATTGGCGCAGCCTTCCTGGACGAATATTTTTAGAAGAAATAAATGGCCAGAATCGATTTATTTTGATTCGACAAAGGCTACAGAGGGAGTCAGGCTGACAACCGAATATGAATCTGTGAATAAAGAAATCACGGAAACCAATTTGAGATTCAGCTTTGATTACACCGCTGATGAATTTCCGCAGGACTTGGCTGTCTATTTTGATGCGGTATATGAGGAGAAGCGACCATTTGCTTCCATCATATTCCTTACCCCGGATGGGCGAGAACTTGAAATTGAGAATTTTTCTTTGACCAGCAGGGAAGGCTATGTGCTTTCTTATGAGAATTTGCATACCAAGAGTGCAAAAAAGCTGTTGGATATTGAGCAAATCTTTGGAGATCCAAAACAGGATTTCTCCGTACCTCTCAAAGGAGTCTATACGCTACTGATTCAAATCATTAACTTTGAGGAGGATTCGACGGTTGACGTTCAGGCAACCATTCATGGGAAAGTTTATGGCTTATTTGGCACGGATTCCGAGCGTCGGGATTTGACGACGGCAATGTTGTGGGGTACGCCAGTCGCGTTGATGTTTGGCGTAATTGGGGCAGTTGTGACCACTACCTCAACCATTATCATCGCAGCCATCAGCGCCTGGTTTGGGGGCTGGTTGGATGAATTATTACAACGCATCACCGAGTTGAACCTAATCCTGCCAGCGCTGCCCATTGCGATTATGATCTACATGTTGTATTCAAAAAGCATTTGGGTGATCCTTTCGGTGATGATATTGCTAAACATTTTTGGGAACTCGCTAAAGGAATATCGAGCCATGTTTCTGCAATTTAAACAAGCGCCCTATATTGAAGCTGCCATGGCCTATGGTACATCTAATCGACGAATCATTTTCAAGTATTTACTGCCGCGTATCATTCAGGTGATGGTGCCGCAGTTAGTGATCTCCGTACCGAGTTTCGTATTTCTTGAAGTTACCCTTTCCTATCTTGGCATCAGTATGGTTTATTTCCCCACCTGGGGCAAGGTGATCAATATGGCTTTGAATGAAGGCCCTTACTGGGGGCATTATTTTTGGGTTTTAGAGCCGATCATATTAGTGTTAATTACTGGTTTGGCTTTTGCTTTTGTCGGTTTTGCTTTGGATAAAATCTTAAACCCCCGCTTAAGAGCTCTATAAATCTTATTTTTTTGATTCCTAAAAAATCAAGAAAGCGAAAGGTGAACCTTTCGGGTTCGTTATTTGTTTGGATGGATTCCAGGTCAGCCTATAAGCCGCATTCTGTCTGGCGGGGATTCCGCCTGGATGGACATCTATCTGGGTTGACAGTCACCCGTCAACTCGAGCGGTCTACCCGGAGATGATTGGGAGATGGGCCGTTCCCGTCTGTGAACAGACTTCTCTCCTGCTTGACCTTGCACCGCATGGGGGTTGCCGATCCGGAGGCATTGCTGCTCCCGCTGGTGGTCTCTTACACCGCCTTTTCACCCTTACTCCCTTATAAAGGGAGCGGTTTGCTTTCTGTGGCCCTATCCAAGCGTTTACACGCTTCCGGGTGTTACCCGACATGCTGCCCTGTGGTGTGCGGACTTTCCTCGAGCCCTAAGGCCCGCGGCCATCCGGCCAACCTGGATTTGATCCAATGGAACACCATTATACGACATAACTATAGGAATTGTATATATTGGGCGCGAGCGCAACAGGTGTTTTATAAGTCGCTATTTGGAATTTATTATAATCTTGACAAAAATTATCTAAATAATGTATCCTCATAGTAGAATCTCGTTTACCTAGGAGAGAGGCTATGACTAAAGAGTATTCTTCTGAGGCATTAAAGAAAGTCATTGAGTCTGCAAGGCGAATGAACGTTGAGTTGGATGAAAAGGAAGCGGAAGCGTGGTTGGAATCGATCCGGCAAGCTTCTGGCGATGAAAAAGAGATCACTTTTGATGAGCGGACTGGCGTTTTCGGTCAAAACATTGCCATGTTGGATTTCAGCCCGGTACGGCTGAATTATTTCCGCAAGATAGGCAAATTGGTTGAATTCTTGGATGAGCCAGGAAAGGTGGAGACCGCGCTGGCCTTATCGGGTTCTTCGGCGCAATCCAAGATTCAACGCTATCCTGGGGATTGTGACTATTTTGAACGTGTCAATATTATTGCGCCATCACAGAAAGACGCCTGTAAAATATTGGCGGAAATTATGCGCGATAAAGCGCTTACGACCACACAGGGGCCTACTTACCAATTAATTGAAGTCAAGATGGGTTCCTATCCGGCGGATTTTGTGAAAGGCAAGACCACGTTCCAAGCTGGCAGCCCCATCTCCTGGGGACCAGATGAGATTGAGGATGGAAAGAAAGTTGGGTTTACGCCGGATGGAAAATCAATAGAAATCCTGTGGGATGAAGCTGCACAAAATCCCGGTTGGTGCAAGCTGGATTGGGTCGTAGCGGATCCAATTCAGGGCACCTTGGCCAATGCCAGCAACATGTTGGATGTCACCTGGGAGGCTCCGGATGGCACGATCACACCGTTGGACGGTTATCTGGATCCCTATTTCCAGGAGGTCTATCTACAGGCGGAATCTGTGCCGATATTTTCAAAACTTTCTCAGCATGTGAGTGCAGATGCGTTGGATGATTACGTTGAACAATTAGAGGGGGAGGTCCGCAAGTACGTGACCAAGAATGTTAATTATGGGAAAGCGGCCAAGCGCATGTACAATATCTTCCGGCTGACCGGGCGTTATGAGGAAGCTGTGTTCCTGCGGGAGTTGTTTGATGAACCCACCTCCATGTTGTACCAAGTCTGGGCCCTCATCCGGACGGTGGACGATGCTATCAAGGCTAAAGCGGCTTTTAAGGAAGAGCAGCTCATCAAACAAGCAGAAGATTTGATGTTGGAAGTAGTGCGGGTGATGGAAGATTCCCGTGAAGCTGAGATTGTCTCGAAAATCCTCAAATTCAGGGATGCTATCCAGCGTCAGGACAGCTATGAGAGTCTGAGCGGTGAAGCGGATGCTGCCCGAAGTGAGGTGATAAATGTGGTAAATAACTTTTTCTATGACAAGTTGACCTCACTCCCCAATATTAAAGCCTATATTGAGGCTTTCCAAGTAGAAGCTTAAGGAAAATGTCTACTGGACAAAAATTTTTGTGTCAGGTAAAATAGTGCTTCGTGATTATAGATAAGTGATCCAGAAAGTTATTGGAGGAAGACCTTTGGCAAATATAAAATCTCAAATTAAACGCAATCGTCAAAACGAGAAACAGCGTGAGCGAAATCGTGTATATCGCGGCAGCGCTCGTACAGCCTTGCGCAAAGCGCGTATGGCTATTGAGAGCGGCGATGTGGAAGAAGCAAAAACAGCAGCAATGGTTGCCACCAAAGCATTGGATAAGGCAGCCTCAAAAGGCGTCATCCATAAAAATAAGGCGGCTCGCCAAAAAAGCCGATTAATGCAGCGGCTTCACAGCATGGAGTAATCGTTTTAAGATTCAAAGAGTGCTGTTAGATTGACATATTAGCGGGAGCAGAAGTGGCTCCCGCTTTGCATGTTTAATATCGACTTTGCCTGAATAACGCAGGGAAGAAAATCATCCAGCTTAAGCAGGGGCTGCCTTTATGCAGTCTGAGATGTTATAATTTCTTCAGACTGAGATTGAAGGAAAATAACGGATGTTTGAAAAAGAAAAAGCCAGCATAGATGCAAAAATACGAGAATATTTAGCCACAGAAGATATTGATGAGGCGGCTTTAGAATTTCGCCAAATCCCATTTAGCGGGGAGTGGGGGTTGGCTGTTCCGCTTTTTCCGGTTGCAGCTGTTGAAGCTCGCAGCGGGAAGAAGGTGAACGTCCCCAAACGGGCACAGGAACTAGCTGCGGGGATCAAGAACAATATCGGTGAACCTCCGCAAGGCTTTTCTCACATTGAAGCGGTCAATGGGTATCTGAATCTATACTTTTCAACAGGAGACTATGCTCAGCGTGTCGTAGATACCATCCTTGCAGAAGGCGAGGATTATGGCCGAAGCCAGGCCCGGGGTAAAAAGGTCATGGTGGAATATTCTCAGCCCAACACCCATAAATCCTTTCATGTGGGCCATTTGCGCAATGTCATTCTGGGCGGCAGCCTCTGCCGTATCCTGGCGTTTGACGGCTTTGAGGTCATCCGGGCCAATTACCTGGGGGACATTGGCTTGCATGTTGTCAAGTGGATGTGGAATTATCTTAAGAACCATGCCGGTGAAGAGCCTGGCGAGAATAAAACTCATTGGATGAATGAAATTTATGCCGAAGCGGATCGCTTGTTCCAGGATCCAGAGAATGAAGCTGAGGTTCGAGAGTTGTATGCGCGGTGGAACGAACGTGATCCTGAAGTCCTGGCTTTATGGAAAAAAACCCGTCAGTGGTCATTGGAAGGTTTTGAGCAGATTTATGACCTGTTAGGGGAAGAATTCGACAAGATTTATTTTGAGAGTGAAGTGGAAGACCCTGGCATCGTTCTGGTTGATCGGATGATTGAAGAAGGGATTGCCCAGGATGGGCGTCCCGATGAACCGGTCTTTATTGATCTGGACGAAGTCGTTGGCACGGATGACGAGTTTCGCGTGTTGGTGGTGCTGCGCTCCGATGGATCATCGCTTTATGCCACCAAGGATTTACCGCTGGCGATTCAGAAATTTGAAGAATATGACTTGGACAGATCAATCTATGTGATTGATGTACGGCAATCATTATATATGAAACAAATCTTTAAGACCTTAGAAATCCTGGGATATGACTGGGCAGACAAGCTTTATCACCTAGCGTACGAATTGGTCAATTTACCAGGCAATGTGACAATGGCTTCCCGTGAGGGGACAGTCGTTTTATTTGATGATCTCGTCTCAGAAGCGACCAACCGAGCAAGGGACATTGTTGAGGAGAAAAACCCAGAACTTTCAGAAACAGCTAAAGATGATATCGCTGAAGCTGTCGCGCTGGGCGCCTTGAAATACACCATGTTGTCCAGGGATAATACAAAGGTGGTCACCTTTGATTGGGATGCGGCTTTGGATTTCAACGGTCAGGCTGCGCCTTATATTCAATATGCTCATGTCCGGGCGGGCAGCATTTTGCGTAAGGCAGGGGATGACCTGCCTGAAGAAAGCGATTTCTCTGATGATCTGGAAAAAGCGGAGGTTGATCTGATCGAAATCATGACGCGTTTACCCGGCGATGTCCGACGGGCATCTGAGGAATTCCGTCCGCTGATCATCGCCAATCTGGCTTTTGAGATGGCTCAGGCCTTTAATGATTTTTATAACACCTGTCAGGTGCTCAACACGCCGCCCGAAGTGCGGAATTACCGGCTGAGGCTGGTGACCGCGGCTCAGCAAGTCATAGCAACCAGTCTGAGTTTGCTGGGTATTAAGGCCCCACATATGATGTAATTATTTATTGTTGTCAACTAAACCAATTTTGTAATAAGGAGTAAATAAACCAATGGCACGAATTCGAACGATTATCATGGGCGCAGCGGGAAGGGATTTTCATAACTTCAACACTTTTTATCGAGGCAATGAAGATTATGATGTCATCGCTTTCACTGCCACACAAATCCCCAACATCGAAGGCAGAAAATATCCCCCTGAACTAGCTGGGGAGCTCTATCCCGAAGGTATACCCATCCGCCCTGAATCGGAATTAGAAGACCTCATCCGTGATGAAGATATTGACCAGGTTGTTTTTGCTTATAGTGATGTGCCTCATGAGTATGTGATGCATAAAGCAGCGCTGGTGAATGCGGTGGGTGCGGACTTCCGTTTGATGGGCATTAATAAAACCCAGCTCAAATCCACAAAACCCGTTGTGGCGGTCTGCGCGGTGCGGACAGGTTCCGGAAAGAGCCAGACAACCCGCTGTGTGTCCCTCATTTTGCGGGATATGGGCTATAAAGTGGCAGCTATCCGCCATCCCATGCCCTACGGCGACCTTGTCAAGCAGAAAGTTCAGCGTTTTGCAGATTACAGCGATCTGGACAAGCACGACTGCACAATTGAGGAGCGCGAGGAATATGAACCTCACCTTGATAACGGCGTTATCGTTTATGCGGGTGTGGATTACGAAGCGATCCTGCGAGAGGCGGAAAAGGAAGTGGATATCGTCCTGTGGGATGGCGGTAACAACGATTTCCCCTTCTATGTCTCTGATTTGTTAATTGTTGTTGCAGACCCGCATCGCGCTGGACATGAGCTTCGCTACTATCCAGGCGAAACCAATGTCCGTTTGGCGGATGTGTTTGTGGTCAATAAGGTGGATACAGCGGATCCTGAAGATGTGATCGCCGTACGGAATAATCTCTATGAGCTGAACCCGGATGCCACCGTTATCGAAGGCGCTTCGCCCTTGTTCGTGGATGATCCCGATGCGATTCGCGGTAAGCGCGTCCTGGTGGTTGAGGACGGTCCCACATTGACCCATGGTGAGATGGCCTATGGTGCAGGTTTCGTGGCTGCCCGGCGATTTGGCGCTGGCGAAATTGTGGATCCACGGCCCTACGCGGTAGATTCCATTCAGGCGACTTATGAGAAATATCCCGATACTGGCACGATCCTGCCAGCGATGGGGTATGGCGATGCCATGATGCGTGATTTGGAAGAGACAATCAATAAAGCTGATGTTGATTTGGTTGTGAGCGGCACGCCCATTGACCTGACAAGGATCATCAAGATCAATAAACCCATTCAACGGGTGCGATACGAGTTGCAAGAGATTGGTGAACCCACGCTTGAATCAATTTTGAAGAAGAAATTTGGAAAATAGGATCAACTGAGACTTATTCAGAGGTTGTTTATTGATTAAGTCTGAAGTGCTTTATTCGCTAAGTAACAAGAATTTCTATGATCAAATAATCGTACGGGCGAGGCCTGCCTCGCCCCTACGAATTTCAATAAAACAGATTGGGATCACATTAATTCATTACAGGAAAATTGTAACATTAAGAAAAAAGCAATAAATTCAATGGTTGAGAAAAACAAACATTATGTTTTTTGATGAAGCAGAAATTTATGTCGAATCTGGCCGTGGCGGCGACGGCATGGTGCATTTTCACCGTGAGAAGTATAAGCCCCGGGGCGGGCCCGACGGCGGTGATGGTGGACGGGGCGGCGATGTTATCCTGCAGGTGGACCCTAAGTTGAACACGTTATTTGATTTCAGCCACCGATCGCGCTATATCGCTGAAGACGGGAAACCCGGTGGACCAAGCAACCGCAGCGGTAAGTCTGCGAAGGACCTGGTTATTGATGTTCCCCCAGGGACATTAGTCTATAACGCCAACAGCGGTGATTTGCTGGGCGATTTGGTGGAAGACGACCAACAGCTTGTCGTTGCTAAGGGTGGGCGCGGCGGGAGAGGCAATCAGCATTTTGCCACCAGTCGCAATCAAACCCCAAAGATGGCAGAGCGTGGCGAACCAGGGGAGTCAAAATCTCTGCGTTTGGAATTAAAGATGATCGCCGACGTGGGCATTGTGGGCGTCCCGAACGCGGGTAAATCCAGTTTGTTATCGGCTGTCTCCAATGCCAAGCCAAAGATTGCTAATTACCCTTTCACCACTCTTTCTCCTAACCTGGGCGTGGCAAAATTAGATATTGACACCCTATTGGTATTGGCCGATATCCCTGGTTTAATCGAGGGGGCACATGAAGGCGTCGGATTAGGATTTGCTTTTTTGCGCCATATCCAGCGTACGCAAGTGTTGATTCATGTTTTGGATGGCATTGCGGAGGATCCGCTCTCCGATTTTTCGCAGACCAACAGTGAAATGGCTTTATTTGACGAGAAGGTTAAGCAAAAACCACAAATTGTGGCCTTCAACAAGATGGATTTACCCACAGCGCAGGAACGTTGGCCTGAAATTTCGCAGCGTTTGTCCGAACTGGGGTATGAAGCGATCCCTATATCCGCAGTGACCGGAGAAAATGTCAAGAAATTATTATGGCGTACTGCAGAATTGATGCGAGAAGCACCGGAGCCGGAACCTGTCGAAGAGATGCCAGTTTATCGTGCCTCAGAGGATCCAGAAGCCTTCAGGGTTTACCAAACGGAAGAAGGCTGGCTGGTGCGCGGCGACGCGATTGAACGTGCGGCTGCGATGACCTATTGGGAACATCATGAATCAGTTCGGCGGTTCCAGCGTTTGATGACCAAAATCGGTGTGGAAGATGCTCTGCGGGAAGCTGGCGTGGAGGAGGGTGATACTGTCATGATTGGCGAATATACTTTAGAATGGCAGGAATAATTGATATTGAAGAAGCGTTTAGGTATTTTTGGCGGCACTTTCGATCCTCCTCACATTGGTCATCTCATTCTGGCGACTGAAGCCCGGGATCAATTGGATTTGGATTGCACTGTTTGGATGCTGACCCCCGACCCACCGCATAAACGCGGTGAAAAGGTCACGGATATTGAGCACCGGTTGAATATGGTTAAGTTGGCGATTGAGGATGATGACAGGTTTAAGCTGTCATATGTCGATATCAATCGACCTGGACCGCACTATACTGTGGACTCGGTCAAATTACTTAAAGAGCAATATCCTGAAAGAGAATTGTTTTACCTGATGGGGGGAGATTCTTTGCAACATTTGCCGGAATGGCACCAATCGAATGCGTTATTGTCTCACTTGGATGGGGTGGGGGTGATGCGCCGGCCTGGGGATGATATTGATCTTAGCGAATTAGTCGATGCACTGCCAGAACTGTCGGAGAAGCTGCACTTTGTGACTGCACCTTTGCTGGAAATTTCCGCAGAACAGATCCGCATACGGGCGGGTGAGAGCAGAGCTTATCGTTATTATGTTTTGCCGAAGATCTATCGGTACATCCTGAAACATGGGTTATATCAGGATTGATATAATCAAGAAATTTCTTAAAGAATTCTATTATTGATTTTTCCCCTGATCCATACTGGGCAATAGTCCAATCTCCTGAGCTTTGAGTATGGCAGCTGCACGGCCGTGAACCTGCAGCTTGATATAGATTTTATGCAGGAAATTTCGTACGGTTGAATTGGCGATTTCCATCCTGTCAGCCAGTTCAGATGTGCTGTTGTCTGGATAAGCAGCACACAGAGATAGGACTTCGAGTTCACGCTGTGTCAGGTCTATTTCGTCAGCATGTCCGTTAAAGAAGATATCTCTGACACGATCGCTCATATATGTGCCCCCATCCGCCAGGGTTTCCACTATTTTTCCCAAATTTCGAATGCTGTCATAGTCATCTTTGAGGATATAGCCGCTGGTCCCAGCTTCTAGGATGGTTTTGATCATGGTGCGGTGGGCGTGCATTGAGATGACTAGAATGGTCAAATCTGGGAAGTCCTGTTTCAATTCTGTGATCAGTTTATGGATGGGTTGGATGTTTCGATTGGTTTTGCTGATCGGGACGTTAATGTCCAGGATGAGAACATCGACAGGATTGTTCTCCAGCATGTCCGTTAATCCCTCGCTGAATAAACGACTGGCGACGACCCGGGTTCCGGGATGTTCTGATAAACGTAACTGATATCCATCAATGGTGGATTGATGATCTTCGAGAATAGCCACGTTGATAAAATTCGGCATATGTCCCCTTCCCAATACTTTCCCGGATAGTTGATGTATATGATTGTATCAAAAAACGAAAATGTTGTTAGGTCAAAATGTGGCGAAAATAATTAATAAAAATACTCACTGACCGGGTGAGGGGGGCACCCGGCCAGCGAGTGACTATATTTAACCATTAAGTTTGGTTTTTGTCAAACACTTTTTGGTATTTTGTCATTTAAACTTTAAAAGTGAA